>Ga0115557_1001258_pt1 | contig 17491 bp, 8 predicted proteins | sample COGITO_mtgs_1104_FD_87280 | JGI IMG/M metagenome (GOLD analysis project Ga0115557, IMG submission 87280) | Pelagic marine microbial communities from North Sea - COGITO_mtgs_110421 | ecosystem: Environmental > Aquatic > Marine > Epipelagic | place: Germany:Helgoland, sampling site Kabeltonne...
AGAGGGAGGGGCCGTGGCAGAGGGAGGGGCATGGGGGGCGGGAGAGGGCGTAGGGATGAGGTGATCAAGAAACTTGAGGAGAAATCGTACGTTAGAAAGAAAACTCATGAGGAAGCCATGGAATCATCTCTTGGTACCAAGAGGGAGGAAAAGAGAGTGAAAACGACGTCAACATGAAATTAACAGTGGAAATTAACAGTGGCAGGCATCCCCTGTTTGCCTGTTTGTGTTTTTGTTTGCTAAAAAGAGTAAAGGAAAGTGGAATTTGAAAAGCCTGCGCCGCAAACTTTTGCCGGCAAACAGCAAAACAGCACCTCTTTCCCGAGTGAGAAAGTTAACAACTACAACAACTTTTAAACAAGGACAAAAAGCTCTCTCAAGGGCAAAGTCTCACGCACGCTATTAAACAATATTAGACACCGGCAACTAACTCTCTCGATAATACCGGCTTCCCTCTAAATAACCAAGTAATAACTTAGATGGACTCGGGATCGAGGATGGCACCGACGAACTTTCTGTAGTCGAGGGTTGTTCTGTTCTTGCCCATTTTCCGGCAGCAGGTGATGACAGCCTGCTCAGGGGGTCCTCCAAAGTAGTAGCTGCAATTGTACTTCATTAAAACGGTTTTAAATGCCTTCATGGTGACTTCACCAGTTCCTTCGGGGTCAAGAGCCTGGAAGGTCTCCAACAATTCCCCGCTCTTGGCGACCTCCAATAGGCTCAAAGCATAGACTTCACAGATGTAATTGAGGTTACTGTAATCGAAAGTCGCTGGTTTTCCCTCCATGTGCTTCAGGGTTCCCTCATCCGCGTCCACTAAGATGAACGGATGGCCAGCGAGGATGATTTCAGCCCCGACATAGAAATATTCTTCAGTGATAAGACCCTCATCGGTCCTCAACTTCATCCTGCTCAGGAAGGAACCACCGACGATGCCGCTGTTCCTCTTCGGCGGCTCGTGGATCTGCACTGTATTGTCTATCAAAAAGAAGCTCACAGTAAACGTCCTATCCCTGTCCTCCGGGTTCTGGCTCTCCATCTTGGCCTGGAATCGCATGATCTTGTTCTCCCCAAGCTTCTTCATAGGCACGGTAGGAACCAAACTTCCAACGCAACTGGCCAAACTGTCCTCCTCGCTTCCGTATCCATTGTAAGGAGGCAACTCCCTCACTGTCGTGACGGGTTCTTCTTGTTCGATTCTGATCGGCTCGCTCAAGGGCATTCCTTTCTTATTGAAGAAATCAACAGTAAAGGAATCACCAGCAACGATGAGAAGCTTCCTGCTGTACACCTCGACAACCATGCCACAGTCGAAGTCACTCCAGTGCCAGTAGGGTCCATTGGGCTGGTCCTTGTCTTTTGGCAGCTTCCCCCTCTTCACCATCTTCTTGAATGGGTCCCTTCCACAGTTGGGCCCCAACACAGTCAACATCTCCATGGTATCATCAGCCAAATAGTAGACCAAGGTGAATCTCTGCAGATCTCCGTAAAGCGCCTGCCTGTCGTCCCATAGACAATCAAACCTGAGGACCTTCCTGTCGTATTCCAGAAACCCGCTCCTGGTGCTGTTGTTCACAGTGTTCCCCAACCTGGCTTCGGCAAACTCTTGCATGGGGTTCTTCCTGATATTGTGAGCGACAGTCTCATCTCTTCCAGTTTCTCTGCTCATGAATTCGGCCCTCATTGTGGTGTACAAGTCTTCCTCTCCGGGTACCGGTATCAACTCCTCGTCGGGGCGCCCACTATCGCGCAACCAATTGCGAGTGCTAGCGTTACAATCAGTTATGAACATCTTTCGGCCATACACAGACAGAGTGCCACCCAACTGAATATCATCAAAGGTCATGTAAGTGTCGGCGAGCTCGTCCTTGATGACCCTCTGTCGCTTCGCGAAAGTTCCCTGCGGCACTCCGCTATTCTCCACTTTCTTTTCCACAATCTCAATGGTGTTGTCTTCCATGTAGAAGTGCAGCTAACAGGTTCTGATGCGGTGGTTCTGACGGCTGCTCTCGTGGACAGCCTCTTTAAAGTAACCATAGAAGCACAGCACCATCCCGTTAAACTTTAGGTAGCGCTGCCCTGCGGTCTTGTTCTTCAACTCCTTCGGGGCCAGCGGGATGGAAGCGGCAGACCCGGAGTGGATCAGCTGGTTTTGGTTTGGCACACTCTCATCAGCCATCGACACACCGTGGCTGATTGACCAGATTTGCTTCCGGGCATGGTTGCCTGTTGAAGAGGCGGGAGGGGGGGTTAGGGGGGGGGGGGGGGAGGGGTTAGACAGCAAAGTCGTGTCGGAGGAGTTGGAGACGTGAGGGGGCTGAAAAAACATTACAAACTCACCAGCCTGATAATTTTGGGGTCTATAGCCCGGGAGATTTGGTACCGCGGTGTTCATGCGTAATTTATATTTTGTTTGCCTCTAATAGCTACCCTATTGACAAATGCACTAAAAACGGCAATTTTTCTTCGACATCGATCCGCTCCGAAATTACAACTGTGCTACTTGTAATAATAGTTTTTAGGTCACTATGGGAAGCCGCTTCTCCAAACTCAACTGACCAAGACTAACTATATGTATTTATTGTCCACGGCCATCCTGCCCCTCTCCTGCCCGTAAGCCAGGAGGCGAGTTCGAGAGCGCATGTCAAAGTTGCTGGGACGAAGGTTTTACAGCAATGGACATAATGGACATTTAGAATGCCCATAATGAAGATGTACATGCAGTCACCCTAGTTCCTTCTCTCGTTTATAAATCCCATTCCCATTTTAACAATTTGTGCTTTTGTTCTCTGCGCAACTCAAAACAATTTTTTTATACAATATGTACTCACTATTCCTCCGCATCCATGCTCGCCCTCCTTTCCTGTAGCTTCTCCGCTAATTCACTCCCCGCGCCTTCGTCAATTCCATGCTGTGATTCCGCATTTGCCTTCATTTTTCGAGCCAAAGCGAGCATCTTGTCATTTTGGCTCTGTTTTCTCTGCTTGCTGAACAGGTTCTTCCACAATCCCTTGCTCTTCTTCTCCTTCTCCTGTGTTACTATATCTTCGTGGATGACTATGGATGATTTCGTCAATTTTCCTTGTTTCTTCCCGTGAATGCCAGTGTCAGAGCGTGGTTTCTGGTTCAGATCAGGAACATGTGCTAAATGCAATGAAGGATTTCTCTCCCGCGTTATCTCCACAATTCGATCTTCCCTTTTGTCCTCTTCTTCCTCGTCCTCTTCCACCTCCTTCACCTCTTGCTCCTCCTGTTTTGCCACTTTTTTCACCTTCACTTCCATTTTTACATCTTCGGTCTCGCCGCTCTCATTCTCGTCTTCATCATCATCGTCATCATTTTCATCATCATCGAATCCACCCTGGGCAGCTTCCATGAGATTGCTCTGACTTGGTTTGTAGTCGAGTCCTTTAAACATAGTCGGAGTACGTTCAACTCGCAATCCCTGGTCCCCCACTGAGCCCTCTTTTTTGCCCTCCTCCTGGACAACTTCTTTGTCATCCTTTTTGACCTCCTCAGCGGCCTCCTCTTTGGTAATCTCAGCACCAGCCTTCTTCGCCGCGTTTCCGGCCCTGATAAAAGCAAAGGCGGAAGACCAGTTGCTTGATTTTCTTTTCTTTTCGGGTGTGATTTCTGACACCTTTGTCCTCCCTGTTTCCACCACCTTTTTCACCTCTTCCTCCTCCACAACAGCCTCCTCCACAACAGCCTCCTCCACAACAGCCTCCTCCACAACAGCCTCCTTCATCATTACCTCCTCCTCTACCACGACCTCATTCTCTACCGCGAACTCCACTTCTTTCTTTACAACCGCCGCTTCCGCTTCTTTGACAACGCTTTGTTCAACTTTTTCAATTCTAGCGACCTCGTTCCTTGTTTTGGTAGAAAAGGCCTCTATGGCCTTCAACAATTTTGGCTGGTGCTCTCTTCTAATGTTCATCTCCTGGAGATCTTTAGCCTCCATCAACTCAATGGCGCTTAAGCTGACTAACCCATGCTCTTCAAAAAGGCCTTGATAAGCCTCGAGCTTCAAACCATGAAGCCAATCCACTACCCGAGCCCACTGCGCACGCTCAGCCACATTTTTGTTGTTGGCGAGGTTCCGCTCATGACCCTCCCCGGCCCTAACAGACTTGCCCTTATCTGCTCCACTCGGAGTATTTCTGACCATATTGGGGTACAAATCGAAGAAACTTCTGCTTTTACCATCCATTTTGAACTTGTGGGCCCACTTGCTCTCAATGTTAGTGGGGCTCCTGGGCGGGGGGTTCACGGTGTGTCCTGCAGGACTTACGCCGATATCGACGCCGCTAGCACTATTCTGTGACGTAGTGGTTGTTGGTAGTCCAACTCCTCCTCGTTGCAATCTAGCCGGACTTGTCCTTGCTAATAATTTCTTCTTCATTTTCTGTTGCTCTCTCAATTGCAAGCTCTTCTCTGGGCTTAACTTGATTCTGTTGCCGTATTGGTTGACTGCGATGACTTTCTCGACCCTGGTGCTGGCAGCGTTGGTTACTGTCGCGTTTACTGTCGCGGCTCCCCACTTCATCGGCGAGACGGCCTTCCTAGCCCGCATATCCCGCTGTTTGTTTGATTCAGGGATGTTATAGGTCGGGCTAACAGGACTCTGCCTTGGAACATTACTGCTGGCGGTAGGAGATTTGTAGGCACTTCGTCGGCGCTCTGGAGATGGGTTGTCGGGCGCGTGGTTGCGAACAGTTCTTCTTTTTGGTGGCGAAATACTATTACCACCGCTACCGCTTTTCACGATGCGGTTCCTCATGTCCCTCCTATCGATGGCGTTGTTGTTGATGCTGCTGCTGGCGCTGCTGCTGATATTGTTCACGTTGCTGTCGTTGCTGTAGCCATTGTTGCTGCTGACACTCAAAGCTGCTGCTCGAGCTTTTACTCTCTCCAGTTCCTCGGCGCTTGGTGCGTCATTCATCCAAATACTACCGCCTTTCCCTCGAAAACCGCTCTGGTAAGTGCCTTCGGAATTATCCAACGCACTCATCCTCTTCGACTTGACTGCCTCACTGATAGTTTCTTCCTGTGGTGAAGAATACGGCGATAAAGCCGAAACACCGGGAGACCCGCTATTGTCACCGACATCATTTGCAAACCTAACATTTGATTTCTCCAAATCCTCCTTACAAGATTCCCCACCTTCCGCCATCCCCTCAACATCACCACATTCCAACTTGCAAAACGACACGGTGACATTTCCCCTATCACCCTCGCCCGACAAGGGAATCTCGACGTGCTTTTTCATTGCGCTCGGCATTGCACCAACTCCAATCTTGAATTCTCCAAGGAACTCACTGCTGCTATGCCTGTCCCAGTCCTTGACAACACCCAAAATATAATCAACGTCACTATCGACTTTCCACTCGAACTCTTCTTCCCAAATTGGATTCAGAGTCTTAGTCTTGGTTCTGCTTTTCTGTCCAAATTGCTTTAGCTTGACACCCTTACTCACAGGGAAAAACTTGCAGTAGGGATCGCTGAAACCGTTGTCGTCCTTGCTGATCAAGTTATTGGCCCTGTGCAGCTTCAGTTGAATTCTCAAATCCTTGCAGGCCAGCACACTCTCAGCAACAGCAATAGCCTGCTGTGTTTTACCCTTAGTCTTCTGCAAGCGGCTCTTTTGCTGCTCAATCATCAATTTTTTAGTGTGACCAGCTGATATTTGGACCCCGCCAGTCACCTCTGTCTCGGTCACCTCAGTAGAGGAGTTGAGCTTTTCTTTGTCGGAAGGGCTCGTTAGAGTACTATAGATGTTGCCAAAGTCCTGCAGATTCTTAGAGCTCATAACAGCAGCTCTTGTGGTCGGTTTGTTCCCGCTGAGTTTTTTTTGACGATCAGTCATTCCCCATTCGGCTTTTTCTTCTTTCACAGTTGTTATTCTCGGTTTCTGTTTCTTCTTCTCGCTTGACACTGACATATTCCTCTGGCTCTGTTTTGGTGTCATTTTGTTTGCGTGTGTGCCTGTGTTCTCTCCTCCTCCACCGCTGAGCATCGCTTCGATACTCGCCCGCCTTCTGTCGTCCTCTGAACCTCCCCCGATACTTTTGGAACCACCCCCAATACTTGTGGAGCCCCCCCCAACATTTCCAAATTGCATCCTCCCTCCACCATCCCTAACACTGCCAGCGCTACTTCTCCGAGGACTCGAATACACAACTTTACCGTCCGGCGAGGTGATGGAATCCCAGTCGGGACGTCCGATCTTGGGATTGTTGACACTGCTCTTCCTCCTCCTGGGAGATTCACTGTTGCTTCTTGAACTACGCCCATCAGGGGAAAGTGTGCTCCGCCGACGAAGCCTCTGCGTTTCTTGCTCCCTTTCTTTCATTGCAGCGGCCTCAGACAGCCGCTGTGAGGGCCGTACTCTTCGCTTCGATGATTGATTTGCTTGCTGCAATTGTGTGGGAGGTGGAGGGGGGCTGGCAAGCCCCATGGCAACTTTAGTGGCGAGCTCTGCAGCGGCATTGGTCATCTCGTCAACATTACTGCTTTTTCCGTCAGCTAGAACGCTGCCATCGACACCGAAACTATCTAGATCTTGGACAAGAAACTCGTTGTTGAAGTAAAGATCCTTAATTGGCCTCTCAATCTCAAGGACCCGTTGCACACACATGCACACCGGATTCCTCAACGGGCTCTTGGTAAGCGCCACTGTACTCATGATTATCCTGAGGTTCTTGTGACTTGTTTCTAGTCCCCAGACGCTTCTGATCTTGCTATTAACCTTGTTGCCCTCGTCCTCGTAGGTTGCAAGGAGCTTCTTCAGGATTTCCCCCAAAACCTGTCTCTGCCTCGTCCCGATGGCTCTCACCTCCTCTTGACTAGCCCATGGCGCTGGGACGTCGATCAACACGTTCTTAGCCGCGGAAATTTCATCTGCGTCAAGCTGGCCGTCCCCGTTGAAATCCATCAGTTTGAACATCTCGGCACTGATCTTTTCGGGGCTGTCGTTCTGCTGTTTAAATTTGCTGCTATGTCTTTCCCGAGCGGTCGCCTCGTCTATCGCAAAGGCCAGGTCTTCCAACCAGTCTTCTTTTTCTTCTCGACTGTTGGCGTAAAACTCGTAAACGTGCCCGTTCCGTTGTACAATCTGAAACTCATTCATGACATCTAAATTCTTGTGATGCTGCTTTCCCTTACACGGCAGCAGTTTCGCCCCAGCGAGCTCGACTAACCCCTTCTTAAACTTTTCCTGAGACCGCCATTTTCTGCCTTCGAGAGGACGCTGGAATGCCTTGGAAAAGTAAAGGAGCCTATAATTCTCCTCCTCTTCGGTAAGTTGGGTGGTAAGGACAAAGAAGCGTTTTTTCCAGTTGTGTCGGAGGTGTCCTTTCTTGTTCATCCAGCCAAATCCTTTGTTGACTTCAATGGACGCGATTACTATATTAGACTGATCTGAAGATGATTGCATGGAAAACTTCAAGGCATTGGCGGCCGAAGCACGCCTTTTGGGATTGGTATCCTCGCTTGCAGGGTGCCCGAGCATTTTCTGCATCTTTCTTCTCTTCTCGTCGAACTCGCCACTGTCGTCGCGAAGTATGTTCCTGTCCCTCAGCTCGCTGACTGTACTCCGGCGGCGCATCCTTGCTTCCAATGCCTTCTTAGCGGAGATCTCAGGAGCAAAAGGGCAGCAGGAAAGGAGGCTACCATTCATCGTCACATTCACGATGATCTTGTTTTTATTTTCTTTTTCGATCTTTTTCGCCTCCTTCCTCTCTTTGCGTGACAGTTTTGCAGAGGATTCTGAATTTGGTTCGTCCTCTTTGGTCGTTTGTTTCAAAGTCTTGTCCAGTGTCCCATTTACGCTCGAGGTCTTCAGCAGCGCAATCCAGTTGCTGAGGTGGTTGAAGTCCGCACAGCTCATCTGAAGCGTCAAATGCGGTGCCACAACCTGGAAGTGGTGAGCTGCTCCGTGAGGACCATTTGGAAAGTCAACGTGCTCGCTGATAGCGCACTCTGTCAAGTCCAGGGTCAGGATTGGAGGGGTTTCAGGGGATGTCATTGTCGCCTTCTCATCCTTGAAACAAGAGAGTGTGGTGTCAGTCAGAACAAACCATCTCTCCTCCCATTCCCCATTCTCGTTCGTTGCGCACTCAATTGCTCCTTCGTGGTGCCGTCTTATTGGCAACGTCATGACAGCCTTCTTCTGGATCCCTCTGGTTGGAGTGTAATTGACAATGTACGTTCCATCACCCTCGTCAATTACTGACCCATCCATCACCGCATTTCCGGTAATGCTTACGGAGAAGTTAGCTCCGCCGTTGTGACAACGGTTTTGAAATTTGTCGAAAGTTGTCACAGTAAAGGAGGCGGACTCCTCGGGGGCTGCGAAGACTATCCCGTGACCATTGGCGAGAGTGTGAAGAGGGCAGGGAGAGGAAGGAGAAACGGTGATAGAGGTCGGCGAGGATGAGGTCGAATTTGAAGGGTCCGATATTTTGCGTATCTTAAGCGAGACAGTGTAGGGGCCGGATTTCATTAAGGTAAATGATGCAGTTGCAGAGTTCGAGGTGATAGCAGTCATGGTGGCATGGATGTTGTTATTGTCTTCGTTATTGTCGTCGTTATCGTCTTCGTAGCCGTTATCATGCGATAGAGTTGCAATTATTTCTTCCCCTGAATCAATCGGTGGAAATATTTGCGTTATTTTCATGCTCGTTGACAAGCCTGCAACTACCTCCTGCTCAACAGCGGGACCACCTGCTGAATATGTGAACCCATTGGTAGAGTAGTTCGCAAGAATTGATGATACATCGATGCTATTTGTTGGTTGGGACTTGGAATTATTTTTGGAAGTGCTCTTCGACAACCACTTTGACTGCCGGGGGGCAGGCATTTGGATCTGGTAAAGTTGCAACTGGCGAGTCGTTTATAGTATAATCAGACAGATTGATGAATAAGAAATACGATTTATGCCACGGCTTCGCAAGCAGCGTTGGTTAGTAGGCTTTAATTATAGGAAGATCGCAAATGGTTCTTTACTTGGGTTGTTATCACAACTTGGCTCAAGAGATAATTATTAATATCCTTAAATTAGCATAACAGGATGATTCACCACGAAACAACTCGTCTGATTGTTATTAAGTTGAAAATCTCACCCTGTATGAAAACAACATTCGATAACTTCACTCGATAGACTGCCAGAACTAATCCAGAACAGAACAAGTCATCATCGTCCTCGTCTTCATACCCTCCGGAGAAGGGCGTGCAAAAACCGTCCCGAAGATATCGGAAGCTTAGTCAGAAGGGGTTTGATTTGAGAAAAAGGAAAAACGTCAAGTCGGTTGCGTCAAGTCGGCCGACGGAACAGATACTATGATGTTTGGTAAGAGACAATGAGTCGGTTGCGTCAAGTCGGCCTACTGAGCAGATGCGATGATGCTTTTGGATTTTAAAATATAGTTATTAAAAGTACAAAAAAACCTTGCCAATAATAGCGCACATTTTAATCAACAATTTTAATAACATCTCACAGTTTCTTGCTCAGCATCTTTTCCTTCCGCATAAGTTCCTTGATTCGGCGCTCAATTTGAGCTTTTTCCGCCAGCACTCCTGCTCGCTTAGCTCTGGCGGTGAGCTCTGCGCTCTTGAAGTTCATCCCCTTTGCGGGACCTTTCTTCCTATTCCTTGAATTACTCCTGGCTGTTGCAAGGGCTAGAACATTGTTGACTCCCCCAGAAATCCCCCCCCCCTTATCTCTCGGGAATATGCTGTGCACTAAATCTCTATATTTGACTATTCCCTCAGCACCAATGTCCCACCAACCGACTAGATGCCTGATTTCCACAGATCCAAGGTTGCATTTAATTTCCTTGAAAACCTTAGCTAACTCATCTTGAGTGAGTCTCCCGCAGGTGGTGTTGTCAAACCTAATGCACGTACCATAGAAAAGGTCCTCGCCGCTGATTTTGCTGCCACTCTTTTCGGCAGCAGACTCACTAGCTTCCTTGATCTTGGCTTGAATCCGAAGTACAGCCTTAGGGATGTCCTGACTAGCATTGCGTGCGGATTTGACTTCAGGGCCTCTGCTGGATCGAACTTTTTCTTCCCTCCCAGGAGTTTTCGGGTGGGTCATGAAGTGAGGTACGCCCTGGACGATGTCGCTCACGAGCTCCTGGTACCGCATCTCTCCGTCTCCCTCCAGGTCATAATAAGCAACTATCTGTTTCGCGTCGCTATCTGTCACATCGAGCCCCATTCTGCGAATCGCTCCCGTGAATTCCCGCACGTTGAGCTCCCCGCTGCAGTCTCCATCCCACATGAGGAAGCACTCCCGACAGATGCTGTAGATAGTACCTCCACTGGCCCTCATCTGCATTTCAAGTTTGTTACGGAGTTTGGATTTAAATGCCTCCACTACCGCGTTTGGGGGGCGGCGACGCAAACGAGCACTAAACATTGCATCGTCGTCAAGTCGCTGCTCCTGAAGCGCAAGGTTTTCAGTTGCAGTGGGAGGCTTATCCCTCGATAGATCCTCTTCGTAGACCAAAAAATTGCTGTTTCCTCGTGTCACGTCCTTCACCAAAGGCTCGTACTTCATCTCCCCGTCTCCTTCGACGTCGTAAAAGTCCACAATGATCTTGGCTTCCCTGTCATTAACTTTTAAACCAAGCTTGCTCATGGCACCTTGAAATTCTCTCACTCCAATCTCCCCGCTCTTGTCCGCGTCCCAATTCAAAAACGTCGTTCTTAGAATACTGAACTCAGTTCCACCCTTTTCTCGCATCGACCGCAACAGACTGTTCTTAAGTTTCTTCAGAAAGAGTTGGCAGACTCGAGGCATCTCTTTACGCTTGCCCGATTCTGGAGTGAGCCCGCGGCGGCTGCTATTAGCGGCCTCTTCTCGGCGTAGCCGGGCAGTGTCTGGGTGAGACAAAAAATGGGGGCTCGCCTTCGTCACATCTTCGACGAGAGGCTGGTATTTCATTTCCCCATCGCCCTCCAAGTCATAGTATTGGACCAAAGAACTTGCCTCGCTGTCAGAAATGTTCATGCCAAGCATCTTAAGCGCCCCCACCACCTCGCTCTTGCTCATCTCTCCGCTCGCATCCGCGTCCCAGTTTAAGAAGACTCGTCGGATTATACTGAACGCAGTACCTCCTTTTTCACGCATTTGCTTCTCCACAGCTCGCTGAATCCTCATTACAATTCTATTCACAGTGGGGTTGGGAGTCCCCCTCTTGAACTCACCCAACCCTTTCGTCTTCTGCTCAAAACGCACTGCAGCCCCCTCCTCCTTTCGCTGTTGCTCTTGGAAAAAAGCCCATTTTACCTAATAAAAAGGAAATTATTGAGAAAGGATGATAGTTAAGTTCGTCCGGTGAAGATGTATTTGAGTTACCGTTGCAAGTGACATTATTGTTAGGGTTACAGCATTTTTGGGGTACAAGTAGTGAATACACTCACCTTAGGCAGATCATTCTCCGCTCGGGAAAGGATTCGGCATTGATTCCGTATTTCTGCTGGGGTGTAGTTCTTGGCGTTGCCTGTTTTATTCAGGGGCATCTCAAACGTTCCTTCTTTGAGGAGGGGAGTCGGTAAAGAATTTATTTCGTAAGTAGTTGAATTTATCAGGGTGATACAGAGTGATGGACAAGATTATTTCCCTCTCTTGCTCTCCACCAAACAAGCAGATGATTAACTCTCTCAACAACTCTCTCACATTAGCAGAGAAAATCCAACTGGCCCACAAAATGAAAATATTTAGTTTTTTTTTCCTCATTCTCGCGCATACGTATGCGGGAAAGAATGATGAGATTAGTGAGTCCATAACTGCTCTTTATGAGGAGTTACTTGACTTGAAATCAACCCTCACGAAGCTTTACGAAGACCATGCCAACCTGAACCCAATTAAGGGGGGTGGAGATGATCCGTTGGCGCAGATGAGAGCCCGAGAGGACATGGAAATCGCGAGGACTATGAAGCTGAAGGTCGAGGAGGCCCAGAGAAGGTATGAAAACTATCTCCAACTTGGGAGGAGGGGGGAACCAGATCGAGATGTCTCCGGCTCATCACAGACCTATGTCGTACAGGAAGCCGGACACAGGGCCGCTCTAAAATCTCTTGAGGACTCAGAAACTGTCGCAGAAGGCGCAAAGATCGGAATCGAGGGAACAATGGCCGAAACAAAAGAAAATATTGAGCTGGTCATGCAGCAAATTACTGATCTCTCCTTCAATAGAGTCGGGATCGAAGTATCATCGAGTGGGAGGAAGAGGTAATTAAGGTAGATGGCGAGTGAGCTTTTGTTGCAAGTAAAAATATTTCTGCCACCATTGTTTCTTGTTGTTTTGGCTTAAAGTTTCTTTTTATTACAAGTTCTAAATTCCTATTGCTTTATTCTTGTTTCGTTTCACAGCATCCATTGAGGGACGCAGTAGATCATCTATTGCATCGATTACCCCGCCTCTATCACTTGCGTCGCGTATTTTTTCCCGCAGAGCAGCCATCTCAGCATAAGTGAAGGTGCGAAACCACTTGCGCATTACATCGAAAGCGTCGTACATTTCGATCAAATCTTTTGTCTCAAAAGCATCTGTGTTGTCTTTTACAGAGAACAACAACTGGGGGTCCCTCCGGTAGATCTCGGCATCCCAGGGGCCCAAATATTCGTGGTAGCCTGATGGTTTGGTCTCTCCCTCGGCGAAGACTTCCTTTCCATTCTCGATCTTGGGCTTTTTGACCTCACATTCTCCGCAATCCTTCAGGTACATCATGTCGATGGCAAACGGGGTGCAGTCCGTCTGGGGCTTACCAAGGTCCACATTGACAAGATTGTGGAGCTCGCACATCCAAGTACTTAGCTCTTGTCGAGAGTTTACCTTTGGGGGGCCGAGAATGGGGTCCCTCAGCTGTTGTTGCAAGTGCTTGCGGCAGAGTTTACACGGATAGAGTTGTCCCCAAGCTGCGATCAAGTTCAAAATGGCCGTTTTGTCTTCATCGCTGGGGTGCTCGGGGTACTTTGCCGCGAATGAGTGCAGCACAAACCAAGCACGCCGACCAATGAATTCCCTCCAACTCCCGCCCTGTGAGCCGTAATCCTCGTAGAATTTCTTTTCGCGCACAACTTCTTTTCCAGAATTATCGATCTGGACGATTGTATCTCGATCCAGTAGATCGAATGAATCTCCGTGGGCATGCGTGAAGCGATCCGTAATGTCTTCCATGTGGGTGACAGAGATGGGACCTCCAGGATGTACTTCAATAAACTTGCTGATGTCATATTTTTTGCCGTTGATGATCGTGATAGCCGGCCCATTATCTTTCTCCCAGTCGTCGGCGGCAGGGGTGTCGTCGGCAGCAGAGGTGTTGTCGGCAGCAGAGGTGTCCTCGGCGCTTGCTGCTCCTCCACTGTATTGTTCAGTCATCTCATCCAGCTCGACAAAATTTAAATCCTCGATATTCCTTTGATCTTTCACAACCCCTTCGTTCCTGGCCACAATGGCATCAGCAGCAGCTATCCCAAAGACAACACAGTCGAGCAAACTGCTCCCACCCAGGCGGTTCTCCCCGTGCACCCCACCCATTAACTCGCCAACTCCATAGAGTCTAGGAATAACCTCATCATCGGCAGTGATGACCCCCCCTTCGCTGTTCACGCCGAGGCCACCCATGGTGTAGTGAATCACTGGCTCTACCACTCCAACCCAGTAAGAAGAGTCTTGGGGAAGGCTGGTATAAACTTTCCGCGGCACGGCTGTTGCGTCTGTTGCATTCCTCGTCGTGGAATCAAAAGTCTTCGACACGAATTCACCGCTACCATTAAGCTTCCTCTTGATAAACTGAGGCATTGTTAGTGAGTGGGCTGATTCGATGAGCATTTTTTGCTTCGATGAGCATTTTTTGCTTCAAATCGCTTTGTGGTCATTGCTTACCTCTTGCACACCAGTAACGCCATCGACTTTCGTTAGCAGACCTTTCCCCCCGTAAATTTTTACGTGGGCGGGAACTTTCTCACCGTCAGACTCTTTCAACGCGATAACCACTTTGTTATCAATGGCAGCATCATTGTTCAAGATGGCATTGCTCACGTCCTTCCTCGTCTTGAGCTCGTCGACAAAACGGCTGCCATCAGCGTCAAGGAGCACCGCTCCACTCCCCCGAACAATCTCTGCACATAAAATCAGAGGACTATCCGCATCAGCCTCGAAACCCTTCTGAACCTCACTAAATCCAGTTGGGTGAACCTGGACAAGGTCAAGGTCCACTGTTTTGGCCCCGACAGATCGACCAAGCTTGATGCCATCACCGGTCGCAAACTTGCCGTTAGTGGATTTAAACTGTTTCAATGACTCGTCTGCTTCGTTCAACAGCGAATTCGGCGACTTGTCATTGCCGAAGCCACCCGTTGCCATCACCACGGCACCTACATTCAAGGCACTAAATTTGTGAGTTATTTGATTTTCAAGCGCCACAGACCAGCCTTCAATGTCGACTTTCTTGCAAGTGGAGGTTTGCGCGTTTTTACATGTGGGCATCAAGCTAACCACCCGAGTGTCGAGTAACACCCTAAGCATCCCCTTCTTCTCATGCGCACGAATGGCCTTCTCCAAACCATTGATGAAGGCAGCACCAGCCAAACCGTTTCTTGGACGGTGCGTACGAGCAATGCTGTGGCCTCCCATCACGCCAACATCCGGGAGATCCACACTAGCGCGCGTAGAAAGCCAATTCACGGCATTTTTGCTGTCAGACACCATACGACGAATCAATTCGGTTGTGTACACATCGTCCTCACGGCTTGAAGATTTTACGGTGTCCTCATAAAATTGCTCCACAGAATCGTCTATGGAGAAGTGCTTCTGCCGATCTGTATACGCGCCATTGATACCACTGCTAGCTTTGGCGGAATTTCCGCCAAAGAAAGACGATTTGTCGATCAAAACAACGCTCTGGTCCTGTTCCAAGAGTCGGAGTGCTGCTGTAAGACCCGAGAGACCACCCCCGATCACTGCAACATAAGATTGTGGAGGGCTCAACGCAACCTTCTCCGCAGATTCAAGCGGGGGTGCGAGGGGTAGAGATCGTGACTGTGACTGTGGCTGTGACTGTGACTGTGAGCGTGAGCGTGAGCGTGAGCGAGCGCGTGAGCGATCGCGTAGCAACAAACTCAAAGAATCAAAGAGGGCCTCCGAGGATGTTGCTGTGTTCACTGCGGCAAGCACTCTTTGTTGGAGTGCAGCAAATGTTCTCGTATCTTCTTGAGCGAAAGAAAAACACGACAACAGAAGAGGAAGCACGACGATCAGCTTCATAATCCACTTTTTGAAAGCTTGTGTGTGTGATGATGATCGGCGCACTGCTATGAAGTGTAGTTAAATAGTGCTGTAGGCGAAGCAAGGGTTTCCAGAAAATGTATGTCAGGCTGCTTCGCCAAAAGACTACTTGTGAGTAATGTTTTGTTTTGGGATTAACCCTTCCAATATCTATTATTCTTCAATATTCTCCAACCTTGAGCCTTGAGCCACATGGCACACTCGTGACCAACTCTGGTGTGGAACTCACCCAACTCTCGACGTCCAATATCCTAGCCAGAGTTCGCGCACAATCCAAGACCCTCAGCCAGAATTCGCGCACAATTCACACATCGCACAATCCAAGACCCTCAGCCAGGGATTCGTGCACAAGTCGAGTTCCAAACCGATGGACCAGCGGCTTGGCCGTAACAAGCCCAAGCAAACTACTCCAGAACATGGAATTACAACCTGGTCGGCAGCCGACAGAGCGACCCTCCAGAAGACAATCGACCCCCTCCACAACACCTTTCGGAAGCAGCCTGCCGGGTTCTTGCACTCTGAGGCAACGACGCTGCTCTGCACTCCAAGGGAGGAGGTCTACGACCGGCTCAACTCTTTCCTCTCCACCTGCTGCATGGTCTCCGGCCTGGTGCTGTCCGCCGTCGCGGGGGCCGCGTTGAATCCGCTCAAGGCCGACGACTTCGCCGACGACAAGAAAACCGTGGTGGAGGCCTTCAACGTGGTGGCGTCGCTGACCGTGGCCACGCAGTTTTGTGTTGTGCTTTACTCGACATTCACGTTGTACATCCTAATCAGCAGCGCCCACAACCCCTCATCAGTCTATCGCGCCCTAATGCATATGCAGCGCTGGATCGGCTTCCTGGAGTTCGCGACCTTCGTGCCTGCGATGGGCACCTTCGCGCTCATCGCTATCACAGCGCACTTGCATTGCGGCCGCACCGCGAGCGGCATCGTGCTCGTCGGGTGTTGTGCTCTGGTGGTAGGCTTCCAGGCCGCCTTCTGCGCCATGTGCAACAGCGCCTTCCCGTACAACTCTTGGGCATGGGCAACGGTAGCATCGGCGGCTTATCCTTGGCTGTCGCCACGGGTGGAGAAGGACGCTAGGGCGCACGGGGAGCTGCTGCTGGCTCAGGCCAAGGACGGGGTGCTTAGCGGCCTCGACAAGAACCACGACGGTGTGATCGACACAGAAGGGGCAGAAGAGGAATCCGCGTCAGAGGCCGAGCTGTCTCCCTGGATTGTGGGCGCCATCGGCCCGCTGCAGCCCACGGACCTCCGCCTGCTCATCGAGCAGCTGCTCGGCGCAGGGCTGACCCGTGCGCGGCTCGTCAAGGCGGCGCGCCATACTGGGGGCTTTCAGGCGCTCTGCTTCATGCTCGAGAGTGCCGAAATCAGCCTCCGACCGGGCGACCGGCTTGCGCTTGCGACAGCAGCAATGGAGTGGGGGGCAGAATCGCAAGCGTCCAAGCAAACAAATGAACTGAAAGAGAGAAAGGATAATATTCCCCCTTGTGAAAAAAAAATTAGAGTAGAAATAGATGAATAGATGAATTTTGGAAAACACTTATCAACTTTCAAGAGATTAACACACACCCCCCTGTTAGATTAACACAAAACCCAAAAAATTAAAAAAATTGAAATTTCGTTTACTTAAATACATTTTTGTAATACAAATTCGTTTATTTATATTATTTATATATATAATATAATATTTTGAATTATATAGTTTTCAATAAATTATTAAATTTTATTATTTTTTTTATTAATAAAATTCAAAATAATTAGATTTATAAAATTATAATATATTTATAATGAAATTATTAGACAATTATAGATTCAAAATAATTATAATGTATATTCAAATTATAGTGTGAAATAAAAATTAATCACAAAAATGTATTTAAATAAACGAAATTTCAATTTTTTTCCTTGTTGTGGTAGGGTTAAATTGTTAGTTTGTTAAAGGTTAGAGTCTTAGAAAAGGGTTGGAGAAAAAAGGGGGAGATCCAGTCAGAGGTTCCCTTGGAGATAGTTATTCAAAACATTAACGAAAACCTAACAATTTCTTTCACAGCTTGTCAAAAACAGCTCAGAGCAGGAAAGAGGAATTTTCCCTTCCTTCGCCTGACACTTCGACCTTCGGAGTGAACAGCCCACAGATGGCACAAAAAAGAGCCAAAAAGACCCTAAATGACCCAAAATCGAAA
>Ga0115557_1001259_pt1 | contig 17490 bp, 10 predicted proteins | sample COGITO_mtgs_1104_FD_87280 | JGI IMG/M metagenome (GOLD analysis project Ga0115557, IMG submission 87280) | Pelagic marine microbial communities from North Sea - COGITO_mtgs_110421 | ecosystem: Environmental > Aquatic > Marine > Epipelagic | place: Germany:Helgoland, sampling site Kabeltonne...
GTCGATGACTTTCCGAACGGCGACAGTTCCGTCGTCGTCAATATCGAGCGCGCTCGTCGTACTATCGGCGGCTCTCATTCTCCCGTCGTCCAACATCGATGCTTCCACCGCTCTCGCTAGGAACTCTTCTTCTTCAGTCATCATGCCACTCTTGTCGTTATTGTCGTCGTCGTTGTTCGTAGGAGTAGGAGTAGGCTCCTCCTCAAAACCGTTACCGTTATTCCTAAAACCTGTCGCCTCGCCTACTTGTTTTTGCTCTTTCACCTCCTCCTCTTTTTCTTCTTCTTCTTCTTCTGTAAACTTCACCGTGATCGTTTCGCCGTCCGAAATCCCGAGCGTTTTCAACGATTCCTTTCCGTTCGTATTCGCGTTCGAAACATCACAAGAAACCGTCCTTTGCGTTTCGCCGAAGCCGAATCGGATTTCAGCTATTCTGTGTTTGTTATTATTATGAATACTATTATTACTACGAACAATTTCCGAACACAAATCGTTCAAGGTTGGATCGTCCTCCTCGGATTTTGTTGAGACTACTGTGAGATTGGCGACACCGAGCGGTGAGCGGACGCGCAAACGCATTGATGAGAATGATGATTATTTTTTGTGGTGACTTGTCAAGTTGGTTGAAAACGCTTCCAAAAATGCTACATTTTATCCGCTAAAAGAAACCGGACCATTTACCGAACAAACCGCCAGTAGTACTACCATCCATTTGATTGGTCGGGCTGTTTAAGTCGTCGTTGAATTCATCGTCGAGTATTTCGTCGTTTCCGTCGTCGTCCGAAAGGCCTTCGAGCATGGACATGACTAAATCGTCTTGGTCTTGCGCTCCGGGAGGCATCGGCGGCGCCGCGGGGGCGACGTTGTTGTTGTTGTTGTTGTTGTTGTTGTTTGAACTACCGATGAAAGGTTGCGTGGGAACGTCGTCGCCGAATTGAAAGCGGCGGGTGGGTGGGTGCGTCGGCGCGTCGATGCTGCTTTGGCGGAGCATGGCGGGGGTGATGAGCATCGCGCCGCCGCCGTTCGTCGCGGTGACGGCGTTTCGTTTCATCGGTTGGTTCAACGGTGGTGGAGATTTCGGTAACGGAGGCGGTAGCGGTTTACTCGCACTGTTGTTCGCGCCGTCTCGTTTCTTCGTCGGCGAAAGGGTTGGTGGTAGCCCGGGAGGAACCGGAGGTGGGATCGTAAAACCCGGTCGCGGTTGTTGCGTCCCGTTCGCTTGCGCTCTCGGCGATAAGTGCTCGAATCCAGGAGGGGCATCGCCTATCGCCGTTCGCGGACTCGTTAACGGCGAGTTAGACGCGCTTTTACTCTTCAAGACTTTTTGTGCCGCCTTCTCCGCTCTTTTCGCTTCTTTTGCCAACCGTGCTTTTTCTTCCTTCTCTTCGCGCTCTAAACGCGCCTGTTCGCGTTCTCTTTCAATCGCCGCGTCGAGTAAACGTTTTTCGGACATTCTCAACGCCGCGTGTCGACGCATTTCCTCTTCTTCTTCGCGCTGGCGACGCTCTTCCTCTTCCGCTTCCCATTCGCTTTTGACGCGCGGCGTGTCCGGGTCTGCCGAGGAGGCTGTCGGTGAATTGTTGTTGCTCGACTCGTCGCGAAGAAGCACGGAGGACGATTTGCCGTTGTTATTGTTATTATTATTATTATTATTCGTTTTCTTCTTCCCGTTGGCTTTTTTCGAAGACTCGCCGTTATTCCCGGCGTGTTGCGTCTCGGCACCATTGTTGCTGTTGTTGTTATTCTTTTCAGAATGTTTCTTCTTATTACTTGCAGTACTGTTGCCATTTTTGTTGTTTTTATTGGTGCTACCGCCGAACACTTTCGCGTACGCTTTACTGTCCCTCACGAACACTTTAATCGAACGCACGATTTCCTCGGCGAATAATAAAAGTGTTCCGAGCGCGAACGAAATCGTCGATTTGAGTAAATCGAATACAAACTTTGCCGGTTCTTTCGCCATCATCCATCCAGCGGTAAATGGCGACATTGCCATGGTGCGCAGACATACTCTCAATTGAGGAGATACGCCGTGATGGTGATGATGCCCGGATCCGGGTCCGTTCTTTTTATGCGCGACGGTTGGACCGGCTCGGTTAGAGGAGACTTTGTTGTACACACGAAAGGCCCCGGCGCAGAGATATAAAACGAGCAACACGTACGCCGTCGTACCAACAATCAACGCGAGTTCAGCCGCGGTTTCTGACGAGGACGGTAAGAAGTTTGCGTTGACAAACTGGTTCAAAATGAACGCCGTTTCGGCTTGCTCGTCGAGCGTCTGCGCAAAACCACCGCCGTTGGCGAAGAACGGGTTTCTGTGATACCCTTGCGAACTCGATTGACGATTGTTCTTATTGGTCGTCGAGTCTTTTCTACCATTTTGGTCTTTATGGAAGTTATAGGCGGCTTCTAAGCCGCCATTTTCTCGAGCATCGACCAACGCCAGGACTAAATCGTCCGTGCTCGGTAAATTCGAGAGACCTCCAATGGTCAACTTCGATCCGTTTTCAGTAGCTTTGGTTAAATAAGCTCGCACTTGACTAACGTCGCACCGTAAACGCTCTCTTGAGTTTTCTAGCTTTTCGCGTTCTTTGGAGGAGTCGCTGCTACTGGCGAGATCTCTGAGCTTTGCGTATATTTTCTCGCACTTGGCATCTTCGGCGGGATCTTCCGCGTTGCGCTTCACATTTGGAAGCACAGTGCACGCGTCACCATCGCCAAGTCCCCAACGCCAGGCCGCAGTAGCGTTGAGATTTCTTCTCTCCTCAGGGCTACTGCTCAACGAGGCTGAAACACCAAGTAAAGCCGCAGCGTATAGCATCGTCGCGTCTGGATGCCAATCGTGAGGTAACAACACGCCGTCCACCGCTAACGCTATATCCGTCGGTCGCACTACTTTCCCTGAGCTCGAAGAGGCTAAACCAGCAGCCGCGCCTAGTAGTTTTGCGGCGTTGTCCCACGGATTCACTTCCACCCACGCGATTGCGCACGGTCTTTCCGCCTGAGGAATCTCAATCAACGAATTCGATGTCGTCCCGAATCTCTCCGCGGCTGCTTTGGCCGCCTTCCTAGTGTCCGCGTCGCCGTATTGATCCAAAGGTAAGCGCAAAGCGACTCGCCTTGGCCTCAATTGTCTCGCTTGAATCGTCAACTTTAGTTTTCGAGTGACTTTTGAGCCACTCCCAAACGCGCTTTTCTTGGACACTTTGACGAACCCGGAATCTTTGCTCGTTTCCCAGGGTAAAATTCGCATAATCATCGGCGCCGACCACGACTCTTCTAACGGCGGAACCGTGGCTTCACCGGCTACGACTACGTCTAATTCAGAATCTTCTTGATGCAAAAGAACTACTCGTAACCATAAATCGTGGGTTCGATCCGCTGTCGACGAGTACGCCACGAGTGCAATGCCACCTTGATCGGCGCGACAGCCGTGCACGGTGACTCGATGCGCAGCGCGTAAACTATCTGGCGCGAAAGACACCAACAGAGGACCTAAATCACCCGTCACTGGCGCATCCGTGCACTCTGGCAACTCTTCATCCACATCGATGGATATTTTGTGGTGCACTATGGCAGTTTCATTCCCGCGTGGCTCATCGAGATTCGTGGCAACGACACTCGTCATGTGATGATTGTTTGCTTTTGCTTTTTTAGAGGTGTAGGACGAGGATTGATACAAATCTTCAATATCCAAGTCCTCGAAAAACGTGTTCTTTTTTCCCGGCGTCATATCTTCAAGGTCCTCGTCTAACCAAAGGTCATCGTCGTCCGCGTTCTTACCTGTGTTCCCATCTAACTTGGCACGATTTTCGCGAAGCCTCGCGTTTCTTGAGCGTCGCGTTTTCCGTTCCGAAATGGTTCCCAACGGGCCGAGCTTCTGAAACGAAAACGAAGGCGCCGTTTTCCTCAATTTCGATGCACCACTTTTACTGTTACCTTGTTGCGCGTCTTTAGCACCTAATGCCTCGCTAAACAAATACGAGGCCATCTCCTGTGAATCCGTCGGCAGAATCCACGCCACCGCGGATTTCTCTCCCGCGTTGGAATGCGCCCCGTTACTCTCGTCTCGTTTCCAATCTTCTGGTTTCATGAATCTTCTTACGGCTCGTAAAGACCACGCCTTCCTTGGCGCGTCGTGTATGACTGCTCTCACGGGAACCGCATCCGGCGCATCCTTCACATCTTTCCACGCTTTAATATCAACTTGAATCTCCAATTTACCCCCGACGCTAAAATACTTCTTCGGCGATTGTTCGAAATCATACGGCGACGCGTTTAGTTCCTCGAAAGCTACTTCCCCATGCACTCTGTGCGTTCTCGGCTTCAAGCTTTGCGCCGATTTCTTCGAAACTTTCTTAACCCTCGTCAAATATTGATACGCGGACGGCGAAAAATCCTCCTTACCTGCCGCCCCTTCGCACCTCACGTCCACCTCCACCGGCGCATCCCACTCGCTCGCTCGCATCCCGTTCAACTCGAGCGTCCACTCGCATCCTCCAAACGAACCCAGCGAGTGCGGACCGCAAAACTCGCACGACGCAGACGACGACGACATTTTCTTCCCGAAGGTGGTTTCCTCCTCCTCCCCTTCCTTTTCCTCGTAAAAGTATTCCTCCTCGGTGTTTTCGCGCGCCTTTATCGCTTTCGCTTTCAACCGCTGAAAATCGCTCTGGAAGTTCTCGAAAGTTGCCAAGAACGTCGCCTCGCGGATTCTTTGAGACGACGAAGAGGAGGAGGAGGACGTGAACGAACTTTCCTCGCTCTTCTTTTTCGAGTTTTCGTCGTCGTCGTTTGACCCGCTCAATCGCTGCGACGAAAACGCGACCGTCGTCGTCTGAATCGTCGTCGCGGTTGCCATCAAAGTCGTCGTCATCATCGTCAAATTCAGAAGCAGAAACGACGAGAGCGCGAAGAAGAAGAAGAAGACACGAAGCGATCCCGATGATTTCCACGACAGCGACAAAACGCTTCTCGTCATTTTCCTCGTCGTTTCCTTTCTCGCGCTCTCACCACTTTCTTCTAACGCTTCTTTTCTCTTTCTAATTCAGAGAAAGCCCGACGGGGGACGAAAAGGAATCAATTGGAAATGTGTGTCCGCTAAATTCTTTTCCGAAACTCTCCCTTTCGTACCACGCGCGCAGAAGAAGAGAAGTCTTCTCTTTCTCTGCGGTTTAATGATGCGACTCTTATGGGTGGTGGTGGTGCGCGCGGGAACGTTTCGCTAAAGAGAAAGAAAGAGAGCTCTTCTTCTTCGTCTTCTTTTTCTAATGATATTATGTGTTTGTTTCTGGGGATTTTCAGTTTATTTTTACTTTTGTTTCAAGGAAGAGATTTTCTCTGATTTTTAGTACTCTCGTTCGGTATTGCGTGTTTCTGTATATTTCTCTAGTTTTTACCGCATGATAAAACACACACACACACACACACTCTCTCTCTCTCTCTCTCTCTCTCTCTCTCTCTCTCTCTCTCTCTCTCTCTCTCTCGTTTTGTATGCACGCGTGCGCATGGTATATTATTATTTCTTCATTTTTTTTATGGCGTTCTCTTCGTCGTCGTCTATGTCGTCTCGAATGGTGTCCATCGTCGGGAGGCGGAAGCGATTGGCGCTGATGACCATGGTCGCGGCTCTTCGGAAGGAAGGATGGCGGTTTCGGAGGGAGGACGGGCTGCCGTCTCGAGAGAGGGAGGATTCGCGGGATAAAGAGAGGCGGCTTCTGTCTTCGTTGTGAGAGGCGCGACGGGAGGCGATGACGGCTTCCGAGGCGGCTTCGAACGCGTGGGAGATGGAGGAGGAGACGGAGTCGACGGAGACTCTCCGATGGTGGTGACCCGGAGACTCTGCTCCAGAGGGTGAGGCAGATGGTTGCACGTCCGCTAAAGCTTTCGTCGCTTTTTCTGAATCCGCGAGCGCTTTTGCCGCCAACAGCGCTTTGCGCGTTTCTTCGGCGGCTTGCGCCATGGCTTCTTCGTCCGTGACGCCCGGGAAGAGCGAAAGCGGTACGCACCGCGTGAGCGCGCCGACTGGTAAGATGATGACACCTAAAACAATCGATGTGATCCACTCTTTCGTGGTCAAGTTGACGAAACCGATGGCTGGTCCTACGACGGTGGAGCCGACGACTTCGATGAACAGCACCTGAACGCCGACGGTTAAAAGAATAATGGTACAGAACAAACCGGATTTGTGAATGTCTTCGAACACGTTGAAATCGCTGATTCGTCTCGAGTTGACTTCCGAGAACACTTGCATAAATACAAAGGCGTTGAAGATGAACCCGTTCAACTCGAGCGTTCGGTGGTGGCAATCTTCGTGGCCGTCGATAATAGGGCATTCGATGCCCATGATGGAAGTCCCGGCGAACATCAACGTGATGCACACGATGAGTTGGTACGTGCTCACCCCGATAATGTTTCGCCACATCTGTTTATTCACCAACGGAGCCGTTCGACCGAACGGTTGTCGGTCCATCAAGCGATCTGAAGGAGGTTCCGTGGCTAACGCTAAAGCGCCCATAGAGTCCATGATCATGTTCACCCAAAGTAAAGGAACGGCGCCGAGGGGTAACTCTTCGATCCCGGCGCACGCGGCGATGAGATTCAAACTCACCGCGACGACGTTCACGACCAACTGAAATTGCAAAAATTTACGGATGGACTGATAGACGTTGCGTCCCCATAAAACAGCTTTGGCCATAGATTTGATGTTATCGTCCATGATGACGATATCACACGCCTCTTTCGCGATTTCCGTGCCGGCGATGCCCAAGGCGAAACCGACGTCGGCGTCTTTCAAAGCCGGCGCGTCGTTCGTGCCGTCGCCGGTTACCGAAACAACCTCACCGAGTTCTCTCTGCAAGTTGCACAAGACCAACTTGTCCGTCGGCGACGAGCGCGCCAAGACGCGTATTTTCATAGCCACCGATTCTTGCTCCGCTCGAGACATTTTTCTAAAGACCGGGCCTTCTAAAATCGTCGCACCTTTTTCTTCTTCGTTCGGATCAAATATGCCAGCCTCAATCGCAATGGCTCGCGCCGTGACCGCGTTATCGCCGGTGACCATGCGAACTGTCACACCCGCGCCTCGCAAAAGCCGAACGGCTTCGGCCGTTTCCACTCGAATCGGATCTTTAATACCGACGATACCAAGCAGCGTCAAATTTTCCTCCCGCGGCTTTTCGGGATCCAACTTGCTTGGGTCCACGTTCAAATCGACGTACGCGATGGCTAACGTGCGTAAGCCACGCTCGGCCATGCGTTGAATGGCATCGTTCGCATCCTTTATGTCTTCTTTAGAAAATGAATCGACAGACCCATCTAGTTTGGCGACTTTCGAGCACAACTCGACTAAAACTTCCGAAGCGCCTTTGACGTGCATTCTTGTCGTGCCCGAAGTCGTACCCGCGATGGCTGTAGACATTCGCTTTCGCGCGGACGTAAAGTGGTATCTTTGTTTGACCGGTTTAGATTCGCGCAATTGATGGTATCGAAACCCGCCGTTATCATTTTTACCTCCGAAATCTTCCACCATTTGTAACAACGCGCACTCGGTTTTTGAGCCGATGTGTTCCATTCCGCCTTCTTTATGCGACAAGTTCGCGTCCGAATTAATCGCGCACGATTCGCTCAAAAGTTCCTGGAACGATTTTGAAATCGTGCTCAATTTTTCCTCGTCCACCATGCTTTCGAAAAAGGTTCTCCCCAACCACGCCTCGGTAACTGTCATTCGATTTTGCGTGAGTGTGCCCGTCTTGTCCGCGTTTAATTGCGTCGCCGAACCCATCGTTTCGCACGCCTCTAATCGTCTCACCAAGTTTTGGTCTTTCATCATCTGCTTCATCGCAAACGCCAACCCGAGGGTAATCGCCAACGGTAAACCTTCTGGAATAGCCACGACGACGATAGTCACCGAATTAATTAAAAAATTTAAAACCTTCAAACCGTCCCAACTGCCGGATTCCACGCTCTCCGCGATCCACCGTATAAACGACGCCAAAAACGTCAAAATAGCCGCTCCTATCCCGAAGTTTCCGACTCGCACGACTAACGCGTCCAGTCGTTCCTGCAACGGCGTCGATTGCGGCTCCACGATCAACGTCTTCAAAATGGCCCCCCACTGCGAATGCCCTCCGACCGCGACGACGACGCACCTCCCGCTCCCTTCCGAGACGCTCGTCCCGGACAACAAAAACGGATCTTTCTCCAAATTCTTCCCAATATCGATCGGTTCTCCCGTCATCGCCGCCTCGTTCGTTTTCAACTTGCTCCCTTCCAAATACACGCAATCCGCCGGAATTTTATCCCCCGCGGTCAACTCCAACACGTCGCCGACCAACACCTCCCCGGCTGGGATCTGCTCCACCTCTCCATCGATAACCGTCTTGACGTTATAATTATCCTTCACTGAATTCAACTGTCGAAATTTCTTCTCCTTGGCGTAATCGATGTACGCTTGTAAAAACACCACCACCATGACGACAATCACAATCGCGATGCCTTCCAAGTACCCGTACTCGTCCCTGTGTTCTTTCATTCCTGCCCCGATGGCTAAGGACACCACCGCGGCGGCGATTAAGATCCTCACCGTAAAATCTTCCAGAGCAATCACGCATAACTGTAAAAACGTTTTCGGCGGTGGGTATTCGAACTCGTTCTTCCCGAACTTTACTTCTCTTTCCTGTCTTTTTCCACCTTCAGACGACGAGGACCGTTGCACTCGCGTGAGTCCGGATTTTGGATTGGATTCCAACGATTCCGCTAACGCGTGTGGGCCACCACATCGCGTTTTCAAGAACGCGTAGTCGCGGTCCGTGATCACTCGCTCGAGTTCCGAGGACGTGATCTCGTGTTCTTCTCCGTCTTCTTCCTTCTTCTTCTTCTCGCTCATTATTCTTCTTCGTCTTCTGGGTATCCTCCTCCTCTTCTTTGTGCTTCTGGAGAAAAAGTCGTCGATTTTTTTTATTCCTTTTTGGCCGCTCCTGGAGCAGTTTAGGGTTTTGGTGTTTTTTCTCGGAACCGACTTAAAAGAAGAAGAAGAGGACGAGAAGAAAGACAAAAGGGCTTTGCTGCTGTCGTTGGTTTTTGACGAGAACAACATGATAAAGGAAGTCTTCTTCGTCTCTTCTTACGGAGATCTTCAAAGTCTTTTTTTTAGTGTTGTGGTCTTAAACGCTCTCTCTTCTTTGTGAAATGTTAGAAACACTCGATGATGGAATAAATGTGACTCGTATTTTTAAAAAGGTCCAGCCGATAAAAATGAAGAGGTTTTTCGAGGTTTTTGGAGCGTCGAATTTGCCCTCACAAGAAATTACGAAAGAGAATGTGATACATTTACTTTACCGCACACACACACACACAAAAACACACGCTTACGCACAGAAACCGCCGCGTTTTATTGTTGAAAATGACGACGACGACGACGACGACGAGGCGTTTTTCATCTTCATCATCCCTGGTATCATCTATTCGCGAGAACAATAAGATCAAATATTCGAATAAAAAAATTGGAATTCCAAAGACGAGAAAAAGACCCCGACGGGGAGGAACGAGTCACGCGATGACGGTTTTCGCGTTCGCCTACGACGACGTGTTTTCCATCGTCAAAAGACCGTACGCGACTCGAGAACCGATGTCGAGCGAAGACGAACAGATTTGGCAAAAAAACGAGGAGAAAATCATCGAATTCGTTAGAGAGTTTCACGAGGAAGTTTTAGAAGCAGAGGAGAAGCTGTCGCGAACGAAAGCGGAGACTTTAGTCGTAAAAGCGCACTCGTCCGCGATATGCTGCGCGTTCGGTCGAAAGAGAAACGATGATGAAGAGTATTTACTCGCGGTGGCAATCATCTCGACGGATTGCGCGACGGTTGGGATCGTCGAGTCTGTGATGGTAAATGCGAGCGCGTGCGGGAACGATCTTTTGTACGTCGAGAACGTGAAACGATTCGCGGTGCAATCCGTGTGCGAAAGGTTGTACAACGGGGACCACATTTGCGACGTCGGCGCGAGGGTGAAATACGAAGACGCGATGTTGTTCGCGCTGTGCGATTTTGACGACGAGAGGGACGGGGCGAAATATCAGAGGTTTCAAAATGGGAGCGGAAAAGGCGGCGGCGAGTTAAAGCTGGAGATGATGGACCACGTGAACGAGGACGGATTGAGAGAAATGTTAGACGCACAAAAATAGAAGGAACTAGACGACTTTAATTATAAAAGAATACTGTTTTACTACTACTTGGTAATCTCCTCTTTCAAAGACCCGTCGGCAGCCATTTCTAACACGATGTCGCACCCACCCAATAACTCTTTCTTATAATACAGCTGCGGGAACGTCGGCCAATCGCTGTACGCTTTCATCCCTTGTCTAATCTCCTCGTCTTTTAAAATGTCAAACGTATCGTACTCTACGCCGGTTTCTCGCAACGCTGAAACAACTTTCGAGCTAAAGCCGCACTTGGGTTCATCCGGCGACCCTTTCATGAACAGTAATATGTTTTTAGATTCCGCCAATATCGATTCGATCCTTTTATTCGTCCTTTCCGTCTTTGCTTTCGTCCACGCATCAATAGCTCGTTCGCATTCCGTTTTGAGCGTACCGTCCGCCGCCATTTCTAAAATAATATCGTTCCCTCCGGCTAACTCACCGTTCAAATACAACTGCGGATACGTCGGCCAATCCGAAAATACTTTCAAACCTTGCCGAACGTTCTCGTCGGACAAAATATCGAACGTCCCGTACGCGATCCCGCAGTTCGTCAACGCCTCGCTCGATTTTCTCGAGAATCCGCACTGCGGCGACTCGCGGTTCCCTTTCATGAACAAAACCACCGGTTGTACCGTCGTCAAGTGCACCAATCGTTTCTGTAACTCCTCTTCCGTCTCTTTCCTTCCGTTGTTGTTGTTGTTATTACTATTCGTCGTCTCTTTTTCCTTGCTCGCTTTCATCACCGTCGTCTTATTCGTTGCCTTAAATTTTCCTTCATCTTCAACGCTTTTCGCGTTGGAAAAACAGTGCATCTTCACCGCTCGCGTTAACTGCCCGACATCCGCGCCTTCGATCGTTTTCACCACCTCACCACTTTTCACGATCACAAACGTCGGCACGGAGGTCACCTCGTACTTTTCCGCGGACTCTTCCAGCACTTCCGCGTCGCAATACGCGAACGCGTTGGAATTTTCAACTTCGCCTGCCAACGCTTCCATCGCGTCGTTCATCGCTTTACACGGCGCGCACCATTCCGCGCCGAAGTGCACGACAACGAGTGGCGAGCTCTCGACGAGCACGGAGAGAGTGTGGTCGTCCGGGATGGTTTTGAGGAGAGTATAATTACCGACTGGAGGAGGAGACATACTCGTTGTTTTTGTTGTTTGTGTGTGTTGTTGTTTGATGAGAGAGAGAGCGTTGAACTTGTCCGGACTATTGAGATAGTATTTACAAATTATTCAATCGTCGCTAAAATCGCTCCGCGAGATGCTACTCTATTACTATTATTATTATTATATTATTACTATTATTATGTGATGTTCTTCCTCTTGAAGTGGGTCCCTCGCCCTCGACCGTCCGGATGCCACGCTCCGGCTTCGCCGCCGTTCCACGTCGGGAATTGTCTTCGATTTCTGTTCCAATCTGTCGTAATAATCGTAGCGTCGTCATCGTCGTCGTCTGGATGGATTTTTTGTCGGTCTGCGAATATGTACGCGTTTTGAAAGCCGCCGGTTTCTTGCACCTCGATGCGTTCGAGTTTCTTGTTCACGCCGACGTCTTCGACCGAGCGGCACAACGTCTCCGCCCATAAGTTGAATTTCGGCTCTAACGTTTGTCTCGGCGGGCCAATCCACGTGTTTTTCTTCCATTTGCCTTTCGCGCAAACGTCTCTGGTTTTTACGTAAAATCTTTGGCTTCCAAACTGTCCGAAATAGTCCGTCGGTGTATCTAGATAATCGCTATATTGGTGGACGATGGCCCAATTCGGAAGACAACACGGTTTCAATATCAGTTTTATAGCGTTCGCGTTCGCGTTGAATAACTCGCAGGCTTTAAAACTTAACGTGCCACACAAGTGAATGCCTAAGATGACAATTGGAGATTTCAATTGCCGCGTTTCTCCAAACACATGAATCGACATCGATTGTATGCTATCGTAGGCTTTCAAATCGACTTTCCGAATCAGAAGCGGTATCGGGTACTTTGGGGTCCAGCTTCCAATGCCTCCTCCTCCTTCTCCTTCGTCTTCGCCATTCTCGTCGTCGTCGTCTTCTGAACCTATACCAACGATGTGTGCGTTCGACATGCGGTTTTCTTTGGGTTTCGCCCCAAACTGCGGCCACTCTTTATCGATTAAATAAATTTTCCTCACCTTCTCCGGGTCCAACAACTCGCTCAAGAACATGCCCAGGTAACCGAACCCGCTGCACAAATCAACGATGGTAATCCGTCTGCCTTCGTTCTCTGGCTTTTCGAACTCTTCGTCGACAAACTTGAGCATTCTTGCAATTACCGGCGCTGACTCGTTAAACTCTTTCGCGACTCGATCGCCTTTCACCGTTCGCGTCCACACGGACAACGGGAAATCCACTTTCCACTTTTTCACAATCTCAGTCGCTTTATCCACCAAGTCTGGGTACATTTTCCCGACCGGCATGTGCTTCAGCTCGTACTCGATGAATTCCGGCGTGTTTTGCTTGTGTGGATTGAGCCACGCTTTCTTCTTCGTGCTTTTCTTTTCGCCGCCAAAACCGCTCGTCGTGTTCGCGCTGCTAAAGCCGTCGTTGTTCTTGTCTCTCATTCCATTCTTGATGGTTTCCGTGAGAGACGAACTGATATCTTTGGCGCCGATGCATTTATCAAAGCTGTCGTTGCTCGGGAGATTTTCCACGGCATCGTCGAAAGGATCTTTCTCCTCCTCCCGTCTTCCCGGAGAGGAGAACAGAGAGCACTGCCTCTTTGTAGAAGATGTCGCGCCCATATCTAATACACTTTGTTATTTTCCCTAGAAAGAAGTGCAGTCTGAAAACAGTTAAAAACCTCTTATTAATAAATAACATTTTTTATCATCATCAATCCCACGGCTCGCGTTTGAACGCGAATCCGAGCGTTTCGCAATAACTCCTCAGCTTCATCTCGTACTTTTGAATTACCAATCCTCGCTTTTTACACCTCTCTTTGCACTCGAAGACTTCCTCGAAGAATTTCGGGTCGAGCGCTGCGAGCTCGGCTTTGAGCTTTTGGTTTTCCCGCTCGTATTTTAGAAGCGTTTCGGCAATTTCGAGCGTTTCGAGTTGTTGTTGCTTTTCCGCGTTATGAAACGCTTCTTCTTTGCTGTGCACGGATGATTGGACGGTTTCGAGTTCCTCTTGAATTCGTTTGGTTTCCACGCGGCTCGATTCGAGTTCTTTTTCTCGGACGACGAGGTGAGAGGAGAGGTCTAACTTTTCTTTTTGCGCGAGCGCGGCTTGCTTTTCGAATTTTTCGATATCGAGTTCTAAACGCTCGATTTCCTCGGCACTCGATTTCGTTTCTTTGTCGAGAGCGAGTTGTAGCTTTTTTGTTCGTTCGGTCGCGCGGTCGAGTTCGACTTTCAACGTTTCGTGTTCGTACAAATCCACCGTTCGCTGCAATTGGTCTTGAAGCTTTTCGATTTGGAATCTCAAATCGGTCGTTTCCTTCTGCAATCTCGTGTTCTTTTCCATGGCTTTACTCGCTTTTTGTTTCATTTTCTCCAACGATTGCGTTGTTTCTGAGAGTTCCTCGCGACTGTCGTCTCGTTCGCGTTCGAGTTGGCGCACTTTCTGTCGCAAAGAAGACACCGCTTCGCGCATCAATCGTTTATCTCGTTCTTCTTTTTCCTCCGCATCGCGTCGAATGTGTTCTACGGTTTCTTCTCCTATGCGCTTAGACTTTTCAACGGTACGTTGAAGCCGTTTCGTTTCGTCCTTTAGTTCGTCGCGCTCTTTCACGGTTTTCGAAAGCACTCTCGATTGCGCCTCGCACTTCGCGGAACAGGCGTCGTACTGCGCGCTCTTCACCGACAAGTCTCTTCTCAACTGGTCCATGGCGATTTTAAACTGCGCGCGAGCGTCCCATCTGTTTAATGTTTCTTCTCTCGTTAGCGCCATGGCGTTTTCGTTCTGGTCATCTTCGTATCCGAGAATGCGTTTCGTTTTCTCAACCGTTTGCGGCGGCGGCATTCTACTTTTACCGCGCCCTAATCGATACGCGCTCCCTTTCTTTGCCGGCGAGGATGGCGACACCGATGTTCCGACGAGAGACGTGAACGAGGACGTTGGTGGTTGCATCATTAAACGCTCGTTTAATACCATCTGTCGACTTTCCATCTCTTCGTTTCTTTCTCTTTCCTTCGCCAACATCTTTTGCAACTTTCGAATTTCTCTCCTGCTTTCTTCCAAATTATCCGAAAGCGCGTCCGACTGCGTCTCCAACGCCAACGCGCGATGCTGTGCTCTTCGCAACGCTTCTTCGTGTTGTTCTTTTTCGTACAAGTCCGCCTCGCGCTTCTTCGCGTTCACGATCGCCCTCTTCTCCTTCCTCGGCGTGCTAAAAAAATGTTCCCCTTCGATCATCTGGTCGTCGTCGTCGTCGTCGCCGCCACCGGTATCTTCGTCCTCCTCGTTCGCGCGAGCGAGTCGAAACATCTTCTTCATCTTCGCATCATCATCATCATCCAACAAAAGTGGTAATAAATGTCCATCTCTTTTCCTCGCATCACCTTTTTCCAGCATCTCGATGCGTTTCACGAACTCCATCTCCACCTCTCGCATCTCTTTGGACAGGATTAAAAACTCGCGCTTTTGCTCCTCGACCTTTTCTTTCAACAGTTCGTTCTCTCGCTCTTTCCTCGAATACTCATAATCTTCATCGTTTCTCTTTTCAGCAGTCACCAAAGCCCTTTCTAACGCGACTTGTAAAATCTTGCACAAATGCATCATCAAAACGACATTCTCCTGGTCCGAGACGTTCGCATCCGCGCGTATTTCGCACCTTAACACTCGTTTCGCGAGCGCATCGATTGGATGATTTCGGGACCACATCGGGGAGAAATTATTCAAAAATTTCGGAATCGCCTTCGTGTCTTCGTTCGAAACGTACTCGTCGTCATCATCGATTGTGGGGTAAAAAAGATGATCCGCTAACGCTACCATTCCGTCGACGTCAAAGTCCAACACGTCGTCCCAGGGCATCTTTTCTTTTTTTAAAGGTTTTGATGCGAGCATCATCTCTCTTTTTGCGTCTCTTTGTGGGGGAGTTTTAGGGGAGTTTTTAGGTGAAATGCACCAGAATAACTCCGACGCGGAGATGACGACGCAGGAGGTAGAGGAGGAGGAAAGTTTGACGTTGAAGAGGACCAAAAAGATAAAGATAAAGAGGACGTTCGATTTCTCGAAGTATAAAACGCGCAAGATTGCGCTCGAACTCGCGTATTGCGGTGCAAACCATTTCGGGTTTTCCAGTCAAGGCTGCGTGCAAGCCTCCTCCGAGAACACTACGAATGCGAAGAACAACAGTCACATTCGAACGATCGAAGGCGCTTTGTTCGAGGCTTTGAAAAAATGCAGACTGGTGGACCCATCGAAGGAGATTTTCGGGGAACCGTCCGTGGATTACAGTCGGTGTGGGCGGACGGACCGAGGGGTGAGTTCGATTGGGAACGTGGTGAGTTTGAACGTGAGGTGTAAAGGGGTTGGCGGCGGCGGCGGCGGAGAAGACGAAGAAGACGACGAAGACGGTGAACACGGAGAGGAGATTGATTACGTCGGTAATCTGAATCGAGCGTTGCCGGACGACGTGAGAGCGTTGTGTTGGTACGCGGTGCCTGATGGATTCAGTTCGAGGTTTAATTGTACGAGTAGGCGGTACGAGTATCATTTCACGAGAGTCGTGCGACAAAATCTCGCGCCGCCGCCGCGAGGAGGAGAAGAGGCTGGAAAATGTGAGCCGGAGGAGATTCTCGACGTGGAGAGGATGCGAGAGGCGTGCGAGAAGTTGGTCGGAACGCACGATTTTAGAAATTTTTGCAAGATGAACGTGAAGGATTGTCGCGATTACACGAGGCACATAAAAGAGTGTCGCATAGAAAAGAAGAATACGGAACGGACTACCGGTGCGCTTTTGCGCGAGACGGATTGGGTCTTGATCATCGAAGGAAGTTCGTTTTTGTGGCACATGGTGCGTTGCATCGCGGCGGTGCTTTTCCAAGTTGGTTTGCGAGCGGATGCGCCGGACATTATCGACGAGCTTCTCGATTTAACGAAAACGCCGCGAAAACCGTTATACGCGATGGCGCCAGAACATTCGCTCGTTTTAGTCGGGTGCGAGTACGACGACTCTGTCATAAATCCTGGCAAGAGAAGAGTATCAGAGGAGGCTCGGCAAGGCTTGGAAATGCACGCGTTGGCGGCGGCGAGGATGCATCGATTGAAAGCGAGCTTGTGGGAGGAAATCGGAGGAAAGGCGCACTCGCCGGTGAAGGAAGATGCCGATACTCCTTCTCATAACGTTAAGCGAAGCCGCGAATTAACCAGAGGCTTACTCTCATCGACCAACTACGGCACAGCAGCTGGTGAACCGAAAGGCGAGCCGGTGAGCTTAAAGAAACGCTCGACGGAGAAGACGTACGATGAAAGAATAGCAGACCTGAACGCGAAAAACGAGCGCAAGAAAACTACTGAGGCCAGATGACGCTAATAAATACGCCGCAGCTACTAGCATATAAATAAAATATATTACAACACGTTTGCGCAAATACTATACAAAACGAACATCTCCCCACTGCTCTTCTTCTTTCACCGCGACGGCTCTGGCGCGAGAAGCGCCTCCGGCGCCGCTCGCTTCACGCGTTTCCTTAACTTCCCGTCGCCGTCCACCCGTTTCCGTCCGCTCTCTGATTGCGCCAGCATCACCAGCACTCTCTTCGCCCCCAATTTGACGTCCTCGTCCGTCTCCTTCTCTTTCAATTCGCACAAATTCAAAACCACCTCTAACATGCCTTTCTCCACGCACTTCTTTGCCGTATTGTACGTACTATCAGGAAACGTACTCAACACCCACTCGCTTCTCCACAAGCCTCGTTTGCGCATGAAATTGCTCTCGTGTTCCACCATGTACACCGCGGAGTTTATCATCCCGTCCGAGACGATTGGAAACGAGTAATACCCGATGTATATCGATGCGAACGCGGAGGAGAACGCGAGCAATCGGTTCCTCGTTTTCGATTGCGCGGAGGACATGGGGAACTGCGAGACGAGGAGTTCTTTGTGGTACGCATCATTGTTCATTGTTCTCCTTCGAAAAACACGCGCACTTCGAACGCAACGACCTAAGACATCAAAACCACCTTTTTCTCCTCCTCTTTTCGCGAGGAAGCGGAGGAGGAGAGACATTAAATGCGCGCGAGTTGAAAGCGCAGTTTCTGTGATGCACTTCACATTTTCCCCAGACAAAATACCTCACTTTGCAATAAACACTTTTACGAGAAC
>Ga0115557_1001271_pt1 | contig 17426 bp, 13 predicted proteins | sample COGITO_mtgs_1104_FD_87280 | JGI IMG/M metagenome (GOLD analysis project Ga0115557, IMG submission 87280) | Pelagic marine microbial communities from North Sea - COGITO_mtgs_110421 | ecosystem: Environmental > Aquatic > Marine > Epipelagic | place: Germany:Helgoland, sampling site Kabeltonne...
CGCCGCAAAATACTCTTTACCGTTGATCAGGGGCGCAATAGACATTGACCCCCGCATCGGTGCAAATGATCCAAAGGGGTGCTGCTTTGTGAATTCGCAGAGTTTCAACGTATTTGCAATTGCGGTGCACCAACTTTCTCTCTCATTCTTGCTCCCGACTTTGAGCGTCAAGCACCTGCTGCTGTTCAGAACTTCGAACTCGCAGCTGTCGCCTCCGACAGTCACGACATCGCTCATTCTGTCAAAAATGATGGCGTCATATGGCTTCGTATCGATTTCGCTGCCATAATACACGAGACAGCTGTCCTTCAGAACAAACCACCTCCTTTGAAATCCCCCCATTGTCATTTCATTGCTAAAATACCTACCCCCGCTCTTTTTCTCGACCCAACCATTTTTCACAGTGCCACCGGTGATGCTATGATGAGCATCCACTCCCGCCCTCCGTCGAATTCCCCTGGCTTTGTCATTCAAAATCTGGGCTTCCTTCTCGCATTCCGCCAGAGTCTTGAGCAGCTCAGCTCCCCGAAGCGATGGATTCGACTGCAACGCAAGGGAGGCAAGGTAAGCAGCATCCATTCCCACGGACTCACGGGGAAGGTTGGGGCGGGGGGCGGCAGCCAAATTCAATGCAAGTTTATTTTGGGTTTCTTCATCAAGAGAGCTAAACCTTCTCACATCTGTGGAGGAAAGGGAAGATATCGAGCGGGGAGACACCGAAGAAGATGTCGTAGACCGTGGCATGACAATTACATCGATCTCGTCATTTTTATCATCACCATCACCATCATCATTATCGCCATTGTCTGCATTCTCTTCATTTTTTCTGGAAGAATCTTCCTTCTTTTTGTCAAACATAGTCTTATCCTTGTAAAATGCTTCCCTGAACTCGTAGTCAACTGAATGACGCCCGGCTGATAGTAAGGAAACCGCCGACTGCTCTCTATCACTACATTTTCTGTACAAACTATCCTTGCTATCATCATGAATAAATTCACTCTTGCAATTTTTGGTCGGTGATACAACTGGGGCTGAGTGCAAGGCTTCCCTGAACTGGTCGTCAATTGAGTCTACTGATGGTCGATACTCACCCGGAGGCGGCGAATAAGTGTTTCTTTCCATTTTAACATAGGTAAATGTTCCTCACAAAGAACAAATATCATCACCAAAGTAGCTAGCTACCTGGTATTGGTTAGGTCCCTGGTCCCTATTCCCTATTGGTACCAGAACCAGAAGCGATTTCACGATCTCAGTAGTATTTGCACCAAATTTCCAAAGAAAAAAGCGGTTTTGAGTCAGTAATTGGAGAAACACACTTCTTTCGTTGTGTAGTAAGATCTCTTGCGCCTTAAAAACTTGGTCAAATACCCTAACACAAATTATAAACCCTCTCAACAGAAAGGTGTCGATTAAGAAATAGCTTGCAACAGGGCATTGTACATCGTAATCTTCGAGACAAAGGACCCAAGAGTGTGTATATTATCACTTCCCTGGACATATTCACGTTCAAAAGAAGTAGCTCTTTGAACCAAAATATGAAGCTTCGCTCCTCTCTGGTTCTCTCCCCGGATGCTCCTAGTCGTCGTGTGTCTGTTGTAAAGCGTGCCGCAAAAATGGACGTTCTTCTCTCAGATAATAAGTCACATTTCATCCTCATGTTCGCAAAGGCTCAGAAAAGAATCCAGAATAGAAACATTGATATGCTACAGAATGGTTGGGGGGCCTTTGTGAGGAATTCGAAGGAGGTGAAGAGATGTGAGTTGTTTTTTCCTTCTCTCGCATCTACTTTTCTGCCTGTCTTTTCAATGCGCTTCAGCTACTACTTTGCGACCGTATTATTTTTTTCTCGCACATTTTTCTCTGCGTCTGCTAACCTGCCTTTCATAGACGAGGAAAATCGCCGTAAGTCACTCATTCGCTTAGAATCCCAACAGCTCCTGAAAATGCAAACAAAGACTCGCACTCTTGCTCAGGTAAAGACCCTGGTTGACTGGATGCTTAATAGCAAAGTTTTCCCCAAAGACCTTCCATCTGAAACGCTCAACCACATGTGCACACACATGGGAAGTATAGAAATGGAGGAAGGAGAGGTGAGATTTTTTGTTTAAGTCATCCTTCGAACTGTGTGCAGAGATTATTTATTATTTTTTCATGAGCAAAGCAGTGGGCCACACGTAGAGCGACCACGTAAGCGCGTGCTTTACACGTCGCCTGCTTTTGCTAACTAGATTGCTCGCATACTTTGCGACTCTTGTTTTTGTTCGCCTGACAAACCTATTCCCTTCCGAACCACTTCCCGAACTGCAACTTGCTCTCTATATAATCTGCGATCCTCAACTCATATGACACAACCTGCGAAACAGGTACTATTTCTGCAGGAAGATCCCGGAGATAAATTCTACATTATTTTGGAGGGTTCGATTCGGTTGGCCATTCAGGAGAGCCCTGAACAAGTCCTAAAAATGCGCCTCGAGCGCGACGAATACCCAAACCATTATTTGAAAGTGGAATGGCTTGTAAATAGTAACATCGGTAAGGTACTGAAAGACTTACCAGCGGGAATAGCATTCGGCGAATTGTCCATGATGAATAACTACCAGAATAGAACGACGAGTGCTTACTGCTGCAGCAGCAAGGCTCAGCTCTGTGTAGTCGAGAAGGACCTTTACGAGAGGACATTAAGGAATTACCACGCTAATAAATCTGACCATGCCACTATCAACAAACAATTATTGAAATACCCACTCTTTTCGAAGTGGAACCTCGACATGATCGAGGACCTGAGGTGAGTGAGCGAGAGGAGAGCTGCAAACCAATTGTTTGGGAGTAATCTTCTTGTTTGGTTGCGAAGTAACATGCTTCCCCGACAGTTGCTATGAGGCTGAAACAAAACCAACACACTGCTCTGCTCGTCCTCTTTTCCCCAACAAAATTTCGTTCATTTGTCGTCCATTGTCTTTCATTTTTTTTGCAGTAACAAAATGACAATACACGTATTCAAGCGGTCGCAAAAGGTCGCAGAAAAGGGTAATCCGGTCAAAATGCTAACAGTAGTCGTGCAAGGAGAGGTGGTCATAGTGGGGGGGAGGGGCACTAATGCTATCCTAAGTAGAATCGGGCCGGGGGGCCTAATCGGCGACATCGAGCTTTTCAATGGGATCAAAAAACACTCTCTCGATAGCGTTGCAAATAGCAGCGAGTGTATCTGCTATCAGGTCTCAAAAGAAGACTTTATTAACAGCATTAAGTTCAGCACAGATACAATCAATAGAATGAAGGAACACGCATCGGATAAGATGAAGTTTCACAGCGAAAGGTGGCGAAATGAAAGGAAAAAAGATAAAAAGAAACGAAGGACTATGCAAGCCAGGGATCAAGGCAAGATGATTGTCAGCCCCCAGAGAACGACCAGCATACTAGAGAAAATCAAGCTGGATAGGACACTAGAGAAGAAGGAGAAGGAGCTTGTTCAGAGTAGCGAACCAGTAATTGAGAGAACCCTCCCCGAGGTTGTACAATTCTTTCACAGAGACGCTTCAGTTGGTGGCTCGCTGAAATGTGATCTCAGTGCATTCTCGAACAATACATCCAGAAACGCACGGCACTTCATCCCGCAGGACACTCGGATGCGCACAGCCGCCAGCGGAATTGGTTCTCATGTTTCTCTTGCTCAAGGTGGAAAGTCGAGTTACAAGACGAGCCTTAAGGATATAATGATTAGCGAGCAGAAGAAGTCTATAGAACGTGTATCCTTGAAAAAATATAGACCTGGTGGGCGCGCTATCCTCGCCCCGATACCCGGACTGAGCACAAAATAGCTACGTGGCGTTGAAAATTTTGAAGTATTGTAATGTTGATGATTTGGACAATTTTTTAATTTTTTTCTCTGAATTTTTTGTTTGCGATAAAAACACCATTTACTAAATTCTTTCAAATACACAAGCCCGGGTAAGTGTTTGCTGGCTCTATCTACTGCAAATCACCGGAGAAAGAAGAATTCATTTTTTCTTTTCCTTTTGGACATGGTGCGCTCCTCCCGACTCCTCCAACAAGTCTGCTTCAGCCTTTTCTCTGGTCATTGCATCTAGCTGCTGTTGCATCGCCTGCATTTGGTACCGCATGCTGATATTGTCATTGACTAGGCTCTCGTTCTCGCTAACAAGCTCATTATACTCCTCGTCCTCGCTCTCGACCTCCCTGGCAGATTCTTCGGCTTTTCTTTGTGCATCAAGCTTGGCAATAAGCCTCAGTTTACTCATCCGCATGTGTGCCTGCCGTCGCCTCACCAAACCCTGCATTGCCACGGCAGCGCAGACGCGAAGCTTTGTTGGGGCAATCGAGACGGGAGGGGCGCCTGCCAACATTTCTTCACGCCGAGTTTCGTAAAGCGCCTGCATATGGTCACGGTGTGTACCGAGAACGCTGTCACTGATTTCGCTCATGTCAGTTCGAGCGGTGTAAGATTGAGGAGGAGCACAAGGAATTGTTGATGACGGTGTCATTATATTATTGCTGCCTCCTCCAAAATCTGCCACCAGGTCGCCGATGGTATCAGTCTCGGTGAGTTGTTCTGGGGGGATGGGGAAGCTGGCAGTATTTTCTGGGACATTAACGAATGCGTCATCGAAAGGGTTCACATCATCGGCCACTGTGTTGTCATTGTCGCCGTCATTGCTGCGGATGTTGTTTTCCCTTTCGTCTTTGGCATTGTTATTGTGATCGTCGTTCCTGAGAGCATTGACAGTCCTTGAATTGCTATTAGAAGAATCAGGCCTCTGATCATAGTCCGGAACAACAGTGGCTCTGGCCGTTTCACTACCAAGATGATTGCCTCCACCACCGTAAGATACGCCTCCTTCTCCCTTTCCGGAGTTTATTTTGACTTTGCGGGGACTGCTGGCGACGATATGATCGCCGGGAGCTAACACAGCATTGGACTCATTCTCCACCTTCACAACATCTTCATCGTCAAGGGTTTTGCCGGCCATATATTTCGCGAGCTCTTCGCCCCTCCTCGTTTGTTTCATTTTCTCTTCGGCCATCTTTATGTCGCTCAAGGTGGTCGATTTCGAGTCCTCACCGTTCGCCAAGGAAATCTCGTGAACATCAGCCTGAGCGAAAATGTCCACCTTTTTGATTCTCGGAACCAACAAATGTTCTTCAACCGTATCTTGTCCCACATGGCGCTGGTTTTCAATTGCAGCCCCTTGAGCGTGTCGATTGATGCCCATCTCTTCAATTCGTGCTAAATCCATTTGGAGCATGAGGTGCCGCTGCTCTTCGATCAATTCTTTCAAGATCTCAATCTCGGCTCTCTGTTCGCTGATAGTAGTCTTGTCCCTCTCCCCCTCCTCCTCAAGGTCTTCCTTTAGCCCCTTGACTATCTCCTCCAAATTAGCGATATTCTCCCGCAGGTCGCTTATTATCTCCTCCAGTCGAATTCTTTCCGCCTTCTCATCTTGGGCCGCCTTTTGGGCAATGATCTTCTCACGTTTGTAGCTTATAAGCGCCTTTTCGATCGCCTCTTTGTCCACGCCCAGCTCGGCTTCTTTTTTTGTCCGAAATGTCCCGTTTTTTTTCTTTCTATTCATTCTGTTGTGTTGTTGAGTTGGGTTATTCTCTTCGCCAATCTCGTCGAAGCCATCCTTGGTCCCGGCTCCAAATCGCACTGTTGTGGAAGCGTTGCTGGGCGCGAGTGAAGCTGCGCTGACGCCGGCACCTAGGGTCGGTGTACTGGCAGACTGTATCAACCCAGTGGAGCGCGACTTTGAAATAACGTCGCGTGTCGTTCGTATATTGCTGTCATATCTGTAGCCCACCAAGCTCTCCATATCATCGTTCCTGAGCTCGTACTCGGCCTGATCAACGCGACCACAGCCGGCGATTTCCCACTCCATGCTTAGCGCCCACGGCTCACTGTTCACATACATACTGTTGAAACCGCCCATCAATACTGCATATCTCCCCCCGTCTCGCTCAATGACGGGGCTCAAACCAACTCCCCGCAAGATCGGTGCAGGTGGTTCACTAGGTCCCAGCAGCGCGGCACTGCCGTACTCGCTGCTGACCGCAAGAGTTCCGTCATAGCGAGCGTTAGGGTATGTGTGACCACTTTTTATCAGCTTCCATTCGTTTTTAACAAAATCAAAGGCCGTGACATCATGAGAATATACGACGTGGCCATCTCGCTTCCTTGTCTGCTTGAATTTTTTCCTGCTCTTCTCGTCATCCTTTCCGCTCCGACATGCCCCTCCAAATACTATGAGCGTATGTTCATCCGGGTGATCAGCCAGGCCGCGCTCAGGGTTGCCGTTCTCGCCCGGCACAAACGACGAGCAGCAAACCGCATTGTGTCCGAACCTCGGTGCAGGCTTCGTTGACCGACGAGTGAGTAGGCGAAGCGGTTTAGTAGTAGTACTCAAAGAGGCAAGGAATCGCGGCATCGTCGTGCACTTTTTAATATTATCGTTCCACTTACCTCTTTTCCTATCCAGCTAGTGATTAGAGTCCAGGTGAACTCCTCAGTATCCAAAATTGCTATGTCATTGAGCAACTCGCCATCTCCTGTACAGCCACCAAAGATGGCAATATTTGCGTTGCTGAGACGAGTAGCGGTGTGCCCGTAGCGGGGACAAGGAGGAGTCCCTTTCGCTGCAGCTCGATGCCATACAGCCATACGAGAGGAGGCCGCTCCGGTGCTGCCCCCCTCGGTTCCCTCCAAATCACTCACACGAACCCAATAGAGAGCATTAGACGGCTGCTTGCGACCGCTAGGCGCCCCTCCAAACAGCAACACAGCAGGTTGCATGTCATGCATGGCAACTGTAGTAGTGTGATACTTGCGGGGAAGGGGGGAAAGCTTCGAGGGTATGTTCCTCCAGAAAAGTGGCTGCTTTGCCGTGTCGAGAGCCCAACAGTCGTCAAGGCAAGTGCGTGGGGGCCTAGAGTCGCTTAGAACAGTACTCTCTACAAACTGCTGTTGTTTTCTGAAGGCATCATTGGGATCACCCTCGTTCAAGTAAAAATCAATGCCAGGCGCATTGTATTGGAGACTGCCATCAGGGTTTTTGGTGAGAGCTGACTCCCCCCCATGGATATAAATCGTCGCTCCCCAAGCAAATGATGCAGCGTGCATCCGAGGTGGGGGGAGAGGTTGCTTTTCGACACGCTTTGGCACCACCTTTGACGGAGAAATTGGTTTCGAAGTCGTCGTCGTCGTCGTCGTCGTCGTCGTCGTCGTATCATTGGAGTTGTTTTTCATTGCTTTGCTGGGGAGTAAGTTTCCTCCCGTTCCATCACAGGTGGGCTGGGACCATTTTTTATTCTTCAGACCAAACACGATGGTCGAGTTCACGCGATTTGACCTCTCCATTCCTCCAAACATGTACAGGTTGTCGCCAACTATGTGAGCATTGTGCCCGTAGCGTCCGCTTGGCTTCCATCCTCCCACCTCAAATTCACCCCATCGGAGGATATTCTGGTAGTAACTTCTATCACCCCCCTTTTCCTCAGCGTTGTTCGCGTCATCATGAGCACGAACAAAGTCATCGGAATGGGGGTCGACGACCTCCATAATTTTTATTGTTGTTCGCTATTGTATAATCGTATTTGAGCGGAATTGTATTCAAAAGTGGTTTGTGGGGATGCTGCAGTTGTGAGTTGAGTTTTGGGAGGGGGAAGGGGAAATGGGGAAATAGGAGAGAGGAAGGTGTATGCAATGCCGCGGGATGAAAAGGGGAAAAAATACCCCTCCCTGATGTTTGAATGAAATGCTCCAACTCTTTTTTGGTTGTTTGTCGGAGAGTGTTAATTCTGTGGCACTATTTCTCATTAATAATAACCAAAAAAACATTTCACACGGCACATTAACGTAGAGTAGTTCCATCGTAAAATATGGAGGAGTTTGAAGATCTCGTACCGCAGCCAGATGAAGATGGTAGAATGGAGCTCACTTACCGAGCTTGGAAAGAGGTCGATGATGTTGTGTGGACGATGGCTAGGACCCTAATTTTTTTGGACGTGAGCTTCAACAGGTAAATTTCGTTGCTCTAATGTTGAGTATCCGATGATGTGTGGGAGTATAGGTTCACAAGAACATGAATTCAACGTGAATCAAAACCAACACTTACACAAACCCGAACACTAACACAAATGCAACGAATACGCAGCATCACGTATCTTCCCGAGGAGCTGGGCGACCTCTACCAATTAAAACTCTTCAACTGCAGCTGCAACCAAATTGACGCCTTGCCTAAGACTCTCGGTAGGCTTATAAAATTGCAAACACTCAAGGTAAGTATCCTTCTTCTTAATCGTAACTCCTTATTTTCATTCTGTTTCGCGCGCGCTCTCTCTCTCTATCTATCAATCTATCTCTCTCACACACACAAACAAACACAAACACAAACACAAACTAATCTCTATTTCATATCACATTATCACACAAACACATGACCACAACTATAAAAGGCAAATGGGAACCACATACAAATTATCCCTTCCACCATAGGCAAGTGCAAAGCCCTAAAAATAGTCCACCTGTCGGAGAATAAGATTATTGACGTTCCCGTAAACATATCTTCTTGCACCCGCCTAGAGGTCTTGCGGTTGCAGAATAATTGCGTCCAGAAGCTACCTCATGAGATTGGGGAGCTGAAAAATATCCGAGAAATTGATGTGAGCAACAATGAGGGCCTGGACATGGTACCGAAACCTATGAGGGGCAACAGCACCATCATCTTATGGATCATTGGTCTATATCACGCGAACGCAATGAAATTGCAGGAGGTCGAACAAACAAACAGAGACATGTTCAAGCTCTTGACTGACAGTGGCGATGGGATCAAGGACGTGAACAAGGAAATTAAAAAAGTTACCGACAGAAGAACAGAACTACTCCTAGAGAGGGCGAGCGTGGGAACGTACCTCCAGCTCCAAGAACTCAGGAGAAAGTGCGTGATAATGTGACGGAAGTGCAACACAATGTAGCTGTTTTGGTTGAGGTGGAGTTTGGGAAAGTTGGAAAGATGGAAAGTCAGCGTCCGTGTAAGAAAGAATATTAAATAAGTGAGAAAGCTAGAGTTTTGCCGTAATTGAACTCAATTACAAAGTGCTGCCTTGTTAGCGGAGCGTTAACAACATTGGAAAAAAAACTCTGTTTCAGACTGTCTAGTTTGTCGTTTGTCGTTCAAATCTCGAAATCTAAAAAATTCGCTCAAAACTTTTTTTTGACTCTCATTTGTCATCAATCATAGGAACCTTAACTACTTTGGCATGAGTTCAACAGAACTAGACAACAAGAGTTCGAGGGTAGGTTTGGTGGACAAAAAAACAATGCATCACAACCCAATGCAAACGGAAAATGATTCAACCTCTTCTCCATATTCCTCTTTGTCCTCCTCCTCAACAACGGGAGCTGGTGGCCGCAGCAAGCCAGACAAAGATCAACTGAGGGACACCTTCCAGCTATATATATCTTGCGCATTGAGCGACTTAACCGGTTCGTCGCAGTACCATGTTCAGAGCCGGGTTCCTTTGGATGATCTCTGCTCTCTCTTATCATCTCATGCCCAAGGAAATGAAAGTGACATTTTTGGAAGCCAAAGCGACTTGTGTTTTGAAGCGACAGTTGTCGCGATCATGAGTCTGGAGCTACACTCCAAGCCCGTTCTTCAGCAGAACGATTCCAATATTTTCACCGGAAATGCCCGCAGCAAGACGATGGTGCAAGTCATCACCAAGTTCCTCTCGATCGCCTTCTCGCTCTTTCCAGTGAGTGACATGTATGCTGTTATCCGTCTTAGTCCAGGACTGATCGGCCAGAATGTTTTCGATGCAATTGGGATGGATGGCGCATCTGGAGACATCTTGAGTTACCTTCTGATTTTGTTTGATGTAATCTTCAGAGATTGCACAGGGGAGATGAAAGGGAGGGCAAGAAATAAAGTTGCCGGTGTCGTTATCGGTGCCAGCTCAGCTGTAAAGGTACTCCTAGCATCCACAACTGACCAGAAGGAAGAGGAGAACTCACTGGAGCACAACCTTTTGTCAGTGATATCTTCCCTTCTCACCGTCCGGAGTCATGCTTTGAGGCATCTGTTGCTCGCCCCTTTCAAGATACCCCCGGGGGTAAGCCAGACAATCACTACAACTTGTATCAACATAATAACGTCTCCCTTGCTGAGCAAATCCAAGGACATCAGTGACGTGTTACTGTTGTCGTGCAATATTCTCTCAATCCTCCTCCGGAACTCGAGCAACGCAAGGGTTTCGGTAAAAACCACGTCAAATGATGTTCACCGGAACTTAATTCGAAGCCTCTTGCGGCTTTTGACGCCTAGTAACCCGGTACCGCAGGTCATTGGGGCGTTGTCTATTCTCGCAAAACTAGTGAACAATGAAGCCATCGAGGAAAAGGTCTTCGATGCTAGCAACGTAGAGGTGAGCAAGGGGGATGGATGGTTGTGAAAGACATTTTTTTGGCGGCAAGCGAGCTCCCTCGTCTACGCGGACAGCATATTTACGACTTAAAGTCTTCTCACCTTTTCCTCTCTCTATTTTGCACCACTTCCCCACCTTGGAACACACATTCCTATTCATTTCCCTTCAGCAAACGCTGGGACTAATTTTCAGCGAGGTGCTGCAGACGTCAACAAAGGCGCACGCACATTCTAATAATTTGAGCAGGACAGCTGCGAGCGTGTTGAATGACCTTTGTACCTCAACGCACGTGTTACGGCTAGTTGAACACTCCTCTCTACTAAGAGGGTTCCTCAACGAGGGTTGGGTACGTTTAGTTCGTCTTGCTGGTGCTCTCAGCAGCTGCGTCGGTGTTGGCGGTGGCAACAACAATAGCAACACCGCCAGCGAGGATTACAATCGCACCGACAGCCCAAACTGCAACATTGAAACTGACCACAGCAGCAGCAGCGTTGATCACGTTGGCCTGCTTATAAACCCACCAGAGGCGTTGATTAACAGTATGCTAACTCTACATAGCTTCTGCGGGAGTTTTTCAAGGACTGTTCTATTGGACATTGTCAGCCGTAACAGTGAGAACTCGAGGGGGCGCCGGGTAAGCAACGAGGGGTGCGAAAAGATCATGCATACGCTCTTGGTCCTTGGAAACTGTAATCATGTAGAGACTGCCTCTGCTGCCGCGAACCTGCTGCGTTGTATACTCTTAACCTCGGCTTCTAGCATGGGGGACGTTAATTACAGTCTGGGGAGACAGAGAGGCGCTGGGAAGGGGGTAGGGGGAATAGATAGCGGCAGCGGAGGCAGTAGCAGTGGCAGCAGTGGTGACGGCAATATCCACAGCAACATTGGCCGAATCTCACTCGACGATATCGCTCAGAGACTTTGGTTTGCGCTCAACTCAAAGCGTTGCGTACCCGCGGTGGAGGCCCTCGCTCGAAAGGTAACCGCCCCCCGCCGTCGAAATGGAAGCAGCTGCGATGAATTCAGAAAGCGACATGGCATCAACACGGGCAAAAACACAACAAACATCATTGTATCGGCAATTCAGCAGGCAGAAATCGCTGCAAGGGAGCCTTCCTTTTTCTGCTTACTAGAGCTTCTCTGCCTTATATGCAGTAGCGCCAGCTGCGCTGGTAATCTGCTTCAGGGTCAGGCACTCAACGACGGGGGGGTATCGCTGAGCAAAATCGCCTTAATACAGATTCTGTCTGTTCGAGGGTTCGCCGGGGACAGTGATAGCGGCAGCGTCGGGGTCCTTAAACCAAAGGATCAGAGCAATCTTGACATTAATAGGCGAAGTAGTAACACAAGCAACAATGGCCTCAGCAAGGACGGCAGCGACGAAGACAGTCTCAATGACCACAACCACAACCACAACCACAACCACAACCACAACCACAACCGCAACCACAACCACAACCGCCACAACTACAACGACAACGACAACGACAACGATGACGACAACAATAACTTGAGCTTTAGCATGGCTACAAGCAACAGAGCAAGGATCAACTCGGCAGACAGCAACGGCAGCGAAGAATTCAATCACTTCGCCATCAACTACAACGATGGAGGAAACGACAATGCCTTTGTTGTCTTTGGCTTACACGGTGTAGATGATGGCGCCTCTGCTTGCGTCGCCACTAGCATTGTCCTCAGTTGCTGCACATTGCTGGCCCGACTCGCAGTGACCCCCGAACCCAAGGAAGGGCCCCTTCACAGCAATGTGGACGTCTTGCGGCGCAGACGGGCAACGACCAAGCACACATTCTCAACCCTGCTTGCCGAGACAGACTCGAGATTCACCGGCAGCATAATCTGTCATCTTTTAGCTCATGCATCCACTCAGAGTTATTGCCGAAGCATGACGCAGCAAGCCTTGGAGCTCCACGCATTGGTAACGAGAGCCGGGGGAGCGGACAGTATTTGCGTGGGGGACGAGCTTTTCGCATACTGTAAAAGTCAATTTGAGGCCTTGCGGAGCGGGTTACAGCGAATCGATGCAACAGACAGGCAGCTTGCAGCAACGAAAAGCGAAAACGAACACACGAAACATCAAGTGGAAAATCTCAATAGAATAATATCTCAGAAGGAGCTCACATGGGAACGGACGCTTACAAGCGAAAAAGCAAAGGCCGTGTCCGAGGCCAACGAACTAAAGAATTTCCACGCGAGCGCGAGGATAGACAGCGATAAACGTAGGGAGGCAACCGAAAAAAAATACGAAGAAATGCGCGAGAAATTTTCCGAAATGGAAAAGAAACTCGAGGCAAACGAGAAGGAGCTGAGACATGCCAATGAGGAGACACAAAAGGCAGTCGCAGAGAGTCTAGAGGTTCAGCAAAAATGCATAAAAATCGAGGGGGAACTTTGGTCAGAACGGGAAGCAGCTAAAATCGTCGAGAAAGCCAAGGGAGAAGCTGAGGAGAAATTAAGAAACGCCGACGAACGTGTGGAGAAAATTGTCAAGACTTTGGAGGAAAAGGAAGCAGAAGTCAAAAAGATGAAGGCGGACACGAGCGAATACAAATCCAACAAGGTCAAGATGGAAAATGCGGAGCGAGCAGCTGAGAGATGGAAGACAGCCGCGGAGATTGCTCAGAAGGAGGCTACTGAGGAGATTGAGCAGGCGCAAGGCGAATTAAAAATAGCACTCACCCACATTTGCCATAGTGAAAAACGGGAGAAAAACTTGCGAGAAGAACTCGAGAAGCTAAAGGATATCAACAAGAATACAATCGAAAGGTTGGAAGGCGAGAGTACGGTTAGGTCTCATGCGGCAGGTGTTTTGTCCAAACAGCAGAACCTGCTCGGCTACATCAACGCCCTAAGCAAAGCGGGGGATATCAAGGCAGTGGGGGGCTTGGAAGAATTCCTCAAAGAGTGACGGAGTTGAAAGGAGAAAAAAAGGAACAGGGGAACAGGGGAACAGGGAGAGGAAAAAGACGAGCAAAAAATCATTCATTCAAGGGAAGGCACACATTGCTCTGCTATCGGATATGCGATATTTGGCTTGGTCGCAGTTTGGCTGTCCCGCGACAAGACAGGGACAGAAGGCATTTAAAGCGAGAAGTAATTATTGATTGCTTCAAAGGCTTCCTTATCTCACGAGTTCTATCTCTTCCGAGTTGGAAGCAGTAGAGAAGAGACCCAACCACGAATTTGCCACAAGGGACTAGAGTTTTGGTTGTAAAATAAAACTACTTGCGTTTACTTCTTGCCCTTCCTTTGCACACAATGCTACATCTACACTCATTTGCTAGACGTGTGATGCGAAATTCCTCCTTTTCACTAACGATAGAAACCACCTTACCCTTCTGCATATTCCTGCCAGTCCTCCCCGCCCGATGAATGTACTCCACAGCTCCTTGCGGCAGATCGAAGTTCACAACATCTGTGACGCCTTTTAGGTCTAGACCCCGGGCAGCAAGCCGCGGCGTCGCTAGAAGAAGTCGTTTACCGTGAGAACTGTCCTCGAACATTTGCACTGCTGCAGCACGATCACTGAGAGAACCGTCTAGAACAAATACTTCTGCTTCATCCAAGAAATCTTTTCGTAATACTTCTCCTATTTTGGCTATCGGCCGATCTTCTTTCAAAAAAACCAGCATTTTTTTCGGCTTCGCGGAAAGAAGAAGAAGACGCCTTAAAATTTTCCGGAATGATGGCAGCAGCTTCTCAGGAGAAGAGATCACAAAATAAATGTGATCTATCTGAGGTGGAATAACTCCCCCAGTATCAAATCCATCGCCTTCGTCATCCTCAAGACTAATAAGATTGAAATCTTCTTCTACCCACTTCATTTCCTTGCATCGCTTAATAAAATGACGGCGCTGGGGAATGGTTGCAGAAGCAAACACCATCACTGGTCGGCCAATGCTGAATGTTCCTTTGATCCGACCCCGACCCCGAGAAGACCGGGAGAAATCAGATTTAGACAAGTTTGCTGAAGTTGCTGATTCAAACCCATTCATCTCGTTAGTCGATGAGGTGGCAAAGGTGGGGCTGAGAACTTGGCCAAGCAACCGTCTAATGCCTTCGTTGCTGGCACCTCCCAAGTTCAGGTCAAAGAGCTCATCAACTTCGTCCACGACAAGGAATTTCAGGTTATTCGTTTTTATATAGCCACCCTCGACAAATTCGAGCACTTTTCCAACCTCCCCAATGACAATATCGGGCGGTTCCTCCCTGCTCCAGCATTTCTGCCGGGAGAGATTGCTCCCATTGAGGATTGACATCGTCAACATCTTTCTTCCTCCTTGAAAGGGATATGCTGCTGCGAGAGATTTCACCACGCGCGAAACCTGCAGACCTAACTCTCGTGACGGGACAATGATAATTGCCTGAACAGAATTACGGATGGATGGGTCAATGTGCGCCAGAAGAGGGAGAGTGTAGGCTAGTGTTTTGCCAGAGGAAGTCGGGGAGTTTATTATTAATGACTGTGATGATGCGGTTATATTCGACAGCGGGAGGAGTAGCGGAAGAGCAAGGGATTGGATCGGCAGCGGGTGCGGTGTTTTCTCATTCGAAAGCAAGCGACTCTGAAGCCAAGAGGGTAAGGGAAGTGACAACCAGGAAGGCTGAGGTGAAGGAGGCAACAATGCATGCAAATCCGTCGAGATTAGGAGAATCAGCACGATTTTGGGCCAAGTGCGGGCAGACATATTGCCTCCGAAGGGGTGGGCTTTAGAGCGACGTTGTTCGGGCAAAGTGTGTCTGGGGATCCACAGTTTCTTTGTTAAAACATGTTGGCCGCCCTTAGGTAACTATTTCGTCTGGGATGTGCCCAATTATCAACCAATGAGGATATAATAAGTCTTGTTGCTAAAGAAAGACATGTCTTTGTCTTTTCACGTGCTTTTTCCAGACTTTTTTGACTTTTTGTCCTAGATAACAGACAGATGCACAAAAAGGGAGGATTGAATTTCATCCATCTCTTGCTGCTCTCACTCTCCCTGTCGATTGCTTTTAATTCTTCTCGAATTGCACGACGACCACAACTGTTGGTGATGAGCTCTGTTTTCAATGCTGCCGAAATTGAGGGAGTTGCTCGGTCCATCGAGCGTCTTGTTGGTGCAACTGGAGGCGTCAATATCGAAGGTATCAAGAATGTGATTGGTGAGAGTGCCCACACTTCGCACAAGGACTGGAAATTGACAGAAATTGACGCTGAGTCGTTTCGCTCCCAATTCTGCGATGAGGCCTTTGAGAAAACCTTCCGCCGTGTGTTTGAGGAGGGCAATTATTCAGAGGCACTTCGGCGGAAGCAAAGTCTCAAGCCATGGGTTGTGCTAGTAACGGGCGTTAACGGAATCCGGAAGACGACGGCACTTCACCAGCCTTGGTTCGGAAAAGTTTTGGGCGGGGAGTTGGGCTTGCCTGCCTGGGAAGTACCTACCGGGTCAAACTCATTTTATCGCCAGTTAGACCACATCATTGCGAGCTTGACCAACGTTCAGTTCCAGGAATTATATGAGAAAAAACTAAGCGTTAGTGAGTACAGCGAGGAAAAGGCGCGCATATTCTCGAGGTACCGGAAATTGAGTGAGATGGCCGGGGGTTCATTGCTGGAAAAGGGGAAAGCGGACGGGGTCAATGTGCTGGTTGAGACGAGTGGAAGAGATGTCTCCATGTTTGAGTACATCGAGCATTTTTTTCCACCCACTTCTGGCTACAAAAAGCTAGCCATTCACTTTACGATTGACGATCTGAAGTTCGCCGAAAGGAGTGTTGACGCGCGAATGGCCAGGGAGATGTGTTGCGGACTGGAAGCCATGAACAAGCCGGACTTTTCGCCGAAAGACGTAGTAAATGTGAACCTGGGTGGTCCTTATGGGAGTTCTTTCCTGAAACAAGTGCATGCGGACTCTGAGAGAGTTTGGACCGAGGTTCAGCACCGGCGAGGGTGGCAATTCGCAACAATTGATATTCTTGGGAGCGACGACAATACGAAATGGATATGCAAAAGTAATTTTTTTGTGAGAGAGTAGTAACGGCGCGCAGTTGAATTTAACGGAGCAAGTGTAAAAAGACTCTCCGTCCGTCGTCACTCAAAATTAACTTCTCCTCCTTCTTTTAGTTGCTCTAGCTCGTGCTTTGTAATATAGCGCCAACCTCCTACACTCAGCGCACCCAAATTGACCGGCCCAACCGAAATTCGCTTTAAAGCCCGACATTTTCGCTTGAGAATATCCTCCACCATTCTACGGACCTGCCGCTTGCGACCCTCCCTCAGAATGATTCTAATAACTTCGTTTTCGACGATCCACTCGACCTTGGGGATCGGTTTTAGAGGGCGCCTGTCCCCTTTGAGAAATAACTTTCTGCCTCCTGTCTGATCAAAGATTTTCGTTAGGTCAGCTGGCATCTCCTTTTTGTTCACTTTAACTTTGTACTCCTTCTCGACAGCACTCGTCCCGTCGATGATGGACTTTACAACCGTGCCATCCTTGCTAAAAATCAGCAGCCCAGTAGAATCTACGTCAAGACGACCGACAGGAGCCCAACCTTTAAAACCACTCTGCTGATATCGAGGATTGAGGAGGTCATCTTTTAGAAGCCCATGTTTTCCGTTACTTCTATTGCCCTCGAAGTTATCCTCGCACAAAAGCTGGATTGCTGGTAAGTACGAGTATTCACCATCATCGTTTCGCTCAGGCTGGCTTGACACATACCCAATTGGCTTGTGAAGGACGATTGTGTCGTGAACATCTGAAACTTCTTTGCCCACGATCTGGATGTCCTCCGCAGTCAGATTTGGATCGACTCTGTCGGCGATCATGGCTGTAATAAACTTCGATCTTTCTGGGCAGCGCACAGCAACTAAGCCCTGGGCAATTAATCTGTCCGCCTCTCGTCTTGACGCTAGCTTCAAAACGCTGAGCAATTTGTTCAAACGAATAGCCATTCGACTCGGATGATCTTTTCGTTGTTGATAGAACAAA
>Ga0115557_1001275_pt1 | contig 17381 bp, 14 predicted proteins | sample COGITO_mtgs_1104_FD_87280 | JGI IMG/M metagenome (GOLD analysis project Ga0115557, IMG submission 87280) | Pelagic marine microbial communities from North Sea - COGITO_mtgs_110421 | ecosystem: Environmental > Aquatic > Marine > Epipelagic | place: Germany:Helgoland, sampling site Kabeltonne...
ATCCAAATTTGGTTCCGCCTCCAACAACAACATCTCTCTTTCCCATGCTCACCGGCTCTCCAATCTCACTCTGCATGACGCAGACTATTTGGCTCGATCTCGCCAGAATCTTATTCGACAAAGGGAGAGAACGGAGAACTTGTCCGTAGATTTTTTAAGGAAAGCCAGAATTGCAATTGATTCACAAGATGAGAATGCAGCGTCAGAATGTCTCCGCCTTTTTGAGCTGCAAAAGACATCCGCAGAGAATGTAAAGCTTCTTGTAGACAATGAAACTACATCTGTAAACCGCCTGCGGGACGACGTCGCGCATGAGACAACGATAAAATTTTCAACGGAGCCCTTAATTCCTTCTATCAACGTTCCAAAAATGACAAGAAAAAGGGAAGTTCTCAAGACATCTCAACTGCCATCGATTGGTTTACGAACTTCCAGCATAATTGACTCATGGAACGACAGCTTGGGAACAGAAGCATCCTCCTACGAATCCATTTACGTCCATGCAGAGAGTCGCCTCCAATCCACGATAAGTCAATGCAGAATTGAAAATTCTGGTACCAAATCTCTCCATCCGGCTCTTGCCGCTGTCCTGGGGGACCTTCTCTTGAAGTTAGAGGGTGGTAGTGCAAGATTCAACGACTTTTTCAAATTGTTGAGGGTACATCTTCTCAATTCTATCTATGGTCCCAAGCCAGATTTTTCCGACCCTGACTTTGTCTGCACTGCCGGTTACCTATATCAGAACCACGAGCCTCTATTTGTCACTCTGGAGAGGACATCCGCTCAGCTAGAGGAGGCCACAGAAAAGCTCAGTATGGAGGCTCGAGGTGTGAGCCTGAAAGAGCAGCTTGGCAAAAAGAATGCCGGAATAAATCTAATGTTTAATAAAGGCAAACAACTCCAGCGTCGGATGATTTTCCGAGTTTGGGCGAGGTGGGTGCTCGAGGAGAGGGCCCGACGCAAAAAATTCGATCGTCTGCTCTTGCGAAATTGGTTCAAGATCCTGAGGAAGGCTGTGTGGATCAGTGTTGAGGAGGAGGAGGGGGATGGGGATGGGGAGAGGTCAGAAGTTGGCAATGATGACAACAATAGTGGCAAAGGTAATATCGATATCGAGGAGAAAAAACACAATACCAACACCATCGATATCGATACCGGCGGGAAGGAGCACGAAGGCGTTACCACCGATATCGGCTCAACCCCTGAAGAACGCAAGTTGCAGAAAAGTATGAGACGCCTTGCGAAAGAGAACCAGGCCATGAAAAAAAAGGTCGCTGAAATGATTTCAAAACAGAAGGAACTGGAGCTTGAATTGGAAATAGCTTACGAAATATGCTCGGAACTTGACCCGAACCATGATGTTCATGATTGCAGTGTTCAGAGTGAGGCGATTCGAAAGCACGAAGAAATTAAACTGATTGACACTAAATCTCCAGAGGCCTCCGGCAAGGCCAGCAAAATAGGCTTAGCCGCCGGTACAGGAAAATTGATGAAATGGAGACAATTATCGAAAAAACGGCTGGAAGATCATCTTGCCACTAATAAATAATATTGTCATGGTCATGTCTGTCAAAAGTGTTGATGCAGGCATCGTCACAGGCATTTATTTCTGCAGAACCTGTAAGTAGTTTTAAATAAAAAATTGGACCGGAGCAAGATAAAAAGGTTTGATACGTTAATGATAGTTAAAATACGTTGTTTTGAATAGATTCTGCCTACCCTCCAACCTCCAAATAAAAACCGGACGAAAAAAGACAATCTTCTTTTTTCGACCTCATCTGGCAGCCCATTCTATCAAAAAAGCCCCCCCCCCAATGGAACCATGGGCTGTGGACGTGGAGGACGCCTTTTACATAGCACAAACCTTCAATGGCCATCACATTGTAGGATCAAGCGGCATAGGTGATGCACACGGCTGGCTACAGCTCTACAAAGTGTCTAGTGGGGCACTGGTTAAAGGAATTACATGCTCTCCCCGCAGCAAAATAGCTATCGGAGATGGATTCATCTTGGCGTTAAACAATGAAGAGGTGTTTGGGGGCCGACATGCTCAGGTGGTTCGAATTCACGATGAAGAAACTCTCAGCCCGCTTCAGTCATTGGCAGGCCACGGCGGCGACATTCTCTGCCTGGCGATTTCAAAGGATTCCCAGATCATTGTGTCTGGAGGCTTTGACTGCACAGTCAGAATATGGAAAAAGAGTGGCCCCAAATTCTCAAGCTTCCAGGTACTGCACGACACAAACGTAATTTGCGCCGTTGCTATCAGTCACGATAGCGGAGTACTGGCTGTGGGTAGCATGGACAAGAGCATCAAGACTTTTAATATGGCGAATAATTTTTCGCACATGCAAACTTTGCTTGGACACGAGGCCCATCCATCGGAGCTTTGTTTTTCTCCCCGCTTGGGCTATTTATGCAGCTGCAGCGCTGACGAGACCATCAGAATTTGGAATCCAACTGACGGCAGGAACGCCATGGTTAACGTGAGTTTATAATTTGTGCTCTGAGTATTCTCATCGGTATCGAAGTCAGCAGATGATTCGGAGTCCTCGAGAAGATCGATGCTTCTTCAAAGTTTTATTTTTCTCTGCTAACACAACACACAGAAAGCGCACAGTGATCCGATTAATTCTGTGGATTTCTCCCCTGGAGGAGGACTGATTGCGAGCTGTTCGGACGACGGAACGCTTAAAATATGGAGCGCCCGGACCCTTAAGTTGTTGCACACGATCGACTTCGGGTACAATATTCGTAGTCAGATGGTTAATGTCAAATTCTCCACCTGCGGAAGGTTTGTTATTACTACCCACTTTGACAAGGCATTTGCGGTTAGGATGACTCCAGGGTACAAATTCTATGAACGAGTCGTGGTGCCGATGATAATCATGCTGCGCAAAACCCGTCCTGAGATGCACAAAGACAAGGGGCTACCGAATTTTCAGAGCGCTCTCCACACTTTATCTTACTTTTTGACCCGCGGCTTTGGTAAACTTTTCGCAAAAGTTATGAGCTATACAGTAAGTGGGCAGCATTTCGAACACAGCCTGTCACGTCATCAGGGTGTGGAGGTCGAGGCCAACGCGACTATGTTCGCGATCAACAGGTCTCAGCAGAAGACCATAACGGCGTTGCAGGGTACAATAAAGGAATTAAGGCGGTCTATCAGTACTCTCACGAAGACAAATTCCGCGCAACAGGAATTGATTAGCAAATTAAGTAAGAACCAAGAAAACAGCCAAACCTGACGGCGCCAAAATCAACTAAAGTAGACAATTGAGCAATAAGAATCCGGTTTTCCAAACCAAACCACGCGTCAAACATTTATTACCCAACTAATCAGTAATCGCCCTCAACAGTATCAGCGTTAATCGTCATATCCAACGCCTCGCCAGTGATGCGTTCGTACAAGCTGAGAACATCGTCAACATCCTTCTCAAAGTGACTCAGACTGTCGAAGCTTTCGCTGATAAAGCAGCGGTCGGAAAGACCGTCGTCCACCGGCTTGTACGTCTCAGCGACACAATCGAAGCGCTTCAGAATCGATCCAAGGAGCTGGAGGCCAGGCATAATTTCTCGACCTGGGTCATTAGTCTCACACTTGGTGGACACGATGGCAATGTAAATGCCGTTTGCGGCAACGGAGTGCGCGCTAGAGACCATGCAAACGAATATGTCGTTCTTACGCCCCACGGTGACTCCTGGGATGATAATTTGGGCTGAGTCAGAGTTGTTGGTGTTGGGGATCGGGTGGTTCAAAAAGCAAATGGATCGGACAACCTTGCCGGTTGATACCACTCTGCGTTGTGTTGAAGTGAGGAGTGTATGAGGCAAGATGGGATGAAGTGGGGGTTAGGCGTGAGAAAGCGGGGGGACGAAGACAGATAGGATTGCTTCGTCTTGCAGCTATAGACATGCACATGCTCGTTTTATGTCGCTCGCAAATGTCGGTGAACTTACTTTTCCTTGGGGAAATATGACGGTTCCCCAATGACCATGGTTGCCTTGGCGACCTCCTCACCGCATTTAATTCCCCACGCGGCTCCCTCATCGTCAAAGAGAATCTCGTTAACCTCGCGGTTCAGCATGAAGGTTCCACCATGGATCGCACAAAGACGGCTGCGAAAGTCAGAGAAGGGGGACGTTGAGTGCACTGATTTTCTGATTTTGAAAAAAACCCACTAATTTTTGGTCGGTTGGGTCGCAAGCTTTCGTTTAATAGCCTACACACACAGCCTACACACACAGCCTACACTCTTACCTGAATCCCTCCGGCAAACCACCAAGACCGTACATGGGGTAAATGTAGGGGGACTTCCCATACCTCTCGAGGCTGTAGCAGTAAATCTGCAAATTCTTCACAGTCTCAATCGCCGGCATATCGAGGTGCGCATCTGTGACCTCCAGGCACATAGCGTGCGAAATAAACAAGTGCGTGTCCTCAACAAGACCCCAGTGGACGTACAGCTCCCGCATGGTCATCTTGCGGAGGTCCAGATCCTTCCACGTTGAGGCATCCTTTTCATCCCACTTGGAAATGTAAATCAAGAAATTGCGGAAGCGTCGCTTCTCAAACATGCCCATTAGACTGTACCGAGGAGTGAGAATGATGGTTAGCGTATTGCATTTTTTACCCTTACTTTCCCGCGATACTTTCCGCCCATGCACACCCACCCCCAAATTTGCCAAAGCAAAAAAAGTCAACTCAAAAGTTGGGGGCTTAAAACTGCCCAATACGCTCAAAATCTAAAAAAAAAAACAAGTCGGTCGATCTTACCTACTCCTGACAGCTTCATCAGGCGTCGCGGGAACCTTCAGGACCTTTCCGCTCTTGTTGTACACAAAAGATCCGTCACAAGATTTGAATTCAAGGTATTTGGTCACCTTGGTATGAAGCAGCACCTTGGTCAGGTTGCCACAAGCCATGATGAATTTAGGGACAAGATCCACATTATAGTCGCGGTTGGCACCCAAATACTTGTCTACCTCCCCGGCCTGGAACTTGCTGTAAAGAGAGGTCAAGTTAAGGCTCGCACCCTCAGACCCATAGTAATTGTTTCTGTCCACCTGGAGAACCTTAAGCCCATTTGTTGAGAGGAGGCCAGAAATGATGCACTCCTTCAGCCCAGTTCCAAGGATAATTGCGTCGTACTCCCCGTCTGCCAAGACGGAGCAGCCGCTGGGAACCCAGTCAGGGGTGGCTTCTTTAGGAGAGGGCTCATGTCCATTTTCGTTTTCATCAAGGGCAGACATAATGAGAAAGCTTTAATGAATATGCCGCGCGAGCTTCCCTTCTTGCGATATAATCAGTACGCCTTGCGAGGTTGTAGGCTTGGAAGTAGAAGTTCGAAGAAGCAAGATCCACAGTTTTGTTTCTCAAATTTTTTTGGAGGAACTCCTCTTGTCCTGTTGAGGAGGGGAAATGCGGCGTAATATCTTCTCTCAAGAGAAAATTTTACGATAATTTCTCTCTTTCTCTGTTTTTATTGCTAACAAGTGCGAAATCGACCAGAGAACCAACAGACGTGGGAATTTTCTCCAGATTGCTGTCCTGGTTGTTTGTAGACGAGTGGATCCACCAACAAGTTCGCAGGCAGTCTACACTCTGCGAGGCCACAAAGACTGCGCACATCGTGTCGTTTTATCCTGCAGCGAAACGAAACGATGTTTGCGACATTGCCACGGTTGGTGAATATCAGCGTTCTAGGCTCTGGATCGATTGGTCTTCTTTTTGCAAATAGACTGGCTACTGCAAACCTAGGAGGCGCCACAATTCGCCTGATTTCGCGGCGAGATAAATTGCCAGGGAATAATGGGGAGAAAAAAGCGTCGCTTATTCAGCTGATTGACAGGACGAATGAGAGCATCCCGCAGCCGAGAGCAGATAATGGCGATGTACAAAGCGAGAGAAATGACGCCGTGATTCACGAGGTAAACGCTGGAGAATTCCGGGAGCTGGATCATAAAGAAGGCGACGTTGTTATCGTGGCTACGAAGGCCTATCAAGCCGTGGAAGCCGTCGAGTCGATAACTTGGGATGATAATACATTTCAGCCCACATTGGTTCTTTTATGCAATGGAGCGCTGGGATTGAAGGCTGCATTGTTGGAGCGCCTGGAATTCCTCGACGCGTCACGAATGAAATTCGCGACAACAACGCACGGTGCTGTTGCAAATCGGCAAGGGGATGATTTCGTTGTTGAACACCTAGGGCGTGGTGAGACTTGGATAGAGGGCGGATTTCCGGGCGAGCGTGAACTTCATGATGGTTTTGCCTCGTTCGGCAACGCAACTTTGTTATCGACGAGAATGATGGAGAAATTATTGATAGATAAATTGGCAGCATCCTGCACAATCAATCCAATCAGTGCGATCGAAGGCTGTAGAAATGGAGCAGTTTTGGATTCAAGCGAGAATCGACAGCTTTTTGAGGCAGTTCTCTCCGAAATCTCGGCTGTTTTCGGTACAGGAGACGACGGTGTTGATCGTTTAACCTCTTTCGTTACGAGAGTGATCGATAACACCAAAAACAATAAGAGCTCAATGCTCCGCGATGTTGAGCGGGGTATTAAGACCGAGGTAGAATATTTTTCAGGATACGTAGTTAGGGAGGGGCTAAAGCGTGGTATTGCGACTCCAGCAAACAGCAAACTCTACAAAACTATACGGAGTATTGAAGAATAAACATTTTAAATAGATTAAGAAAGATAATGGCGTCGCAGCGGCCCTTTTGGGCGAAACACATCCCTTTATTCTACTTCTCATTCAAAATCACTGTCACTATCTTCCTCCATGACTGAGCTCTTCCCCAGCCACCCTCCCCCTTTGCCTATATTGCTGTTACTCTTGGATTTACTGCTACCATCGCCGTTTTCTGTTGTTGCTTTCTTAAGGAGCGCCCGCTTGCTAGCACCGGCCTTGCTCGGCTCTCTCCTTCTTTTTTTGAGTTTGCTGGCCTTCTGTGCCGTTGTCTCGGGTTTGCTAACGTCAAACGTTTCAATTCGGCTATCATTTTCGAACTCTTCTTCAGACGAACCCTGCCAAGAATCAGCCTGGGGCAACTTTGATGGGGGCTGGACGAACTCATTGTTGCCGCTGTTGCTGTCATTCTCATTGGTGACGGTACCAAGCATTTCGTGATCCTCATCCTGGAAGTAGTAATTGCCGTTGTAGTTGTAGTTGTCATCATCGCTATGATGTTGCACGGAAAAATTTGTGCTCTGAGTATTCTCATCGGTATCGAAGTCATCAGATGATTCGGAGTCCTCGAGAAGATCGATGATTTCAGTGGTTTTCCCCTTCTTCTTCTTCTTCTTCGTCTTCGTCTTCGTCTTCTGATTCTGCTTTGAGGATGCCTCCGAAGAGGTTCCCTTCTCCTTAGGTGCAGCTTTCTTGCGCGGAGCCTTTTTTTCGCGACGACAAAGCACAAAACGAAGGGAAGAAAGGGTCGCAGTGTCATTTTGACGAACGGCATTCATCAAGTCTTGCATCTTCGAGCCGGGGCCTATATATTGGTTTGTCGCGTGTTTGTTGCTACTATATTGCAGAGCGAGAATTTTTTTCAACACGAGCTGCATTATCATATGCAGACCCTCGTCAGGCGTCATGTGCTTATTGGGCGGCAATTCTACCTTATTTTTGGTGGATCGCCAATTTTGTAAAAGGGTAGTGAGAGGTTGCCCGTTGTCATCGGAGGAATTCACTAGCTTCGCTACCTGAACGGCATGCAAATGCAAGTCACTTCGCTCAACTCCTACACCGAGAAGGGTTTCATCTTGGGATAATTTTCGGCAGATTTCGGATTCCTTCGTTTTGAACTCGTCTCTGGGAACTTCGCCTAAATTGTGCATGATCATGAGTCGGCAATATTCATCCGTCCCGAAACACTCTGCATACTTGACCATAGGAAAAAACATCTTTATCGCGGAGTACGCGTTGCCCCCGCTGTGCACCATCGCCCCAACTCTAGATACGTCCGAGACGGAATAGTATAGGATGCAATCAGAGTCGAGCCCATCTCGACCTGCACGACCGCTCTCCTGGTAGTAGCTCTCGATGCTCTTGCTCAATGTGTGATGGATAACGTATCTGACATCGGGCTTGTTGATACCCAAGCCAAAGGCGATTGTAGCAACGACAACCTGAACATTATTTGACATCCACCCACTTAACACTCTCGACTTCATCTTCGAATCCACTGATGAGTGGTAAGCCGCCGCTAAGATTCCCTGGGTCTGTAGTCCGTCGGCTAAGTCGTCGGCGTCCTTCTTAGAAAGCGTATAGATGATTCCGCTCTGATTTTCCCGCTCTGATTTGATGTAATCAACAATCTCCTCGAGGCACGTTTTAGGGTCCTTCTTGCGGACCTGGTACTTGAGGTTAGGGCGGTTGGCAGGAGTCCTGTAGGTCTTATAATTATTGAGGCCAAGGATACCTATCACATTATCCTTCACTTTGTTGCTGGCGGTAGCTGTGAGGGCAATCATCGGGACATTCGGAAAATATTCCTTCAATTTCCCCAACTTCTTGTAGTCTGGCCGGAAGTCGTGACCCCATTCGCTACAACAGTGCGCCTCATCGACTACAAATCTGCCAAGACGGTTTTGATTATTCAGTTTAGTCAATTCGCTCGTAAATCGATTGTTCGCAGCGACTCTCTCGGGAGTTGCAAACAGCATGCTCACGCAAGAATCGGAGTTGTGAACAGCTTTGTGAGAGGTGGGGATTGGGGCAGTAAGTAACCCGGGGCAAATTTGTTAGATAAACGAAAACCGTAATTATTTACATGCGCGCGGTAGTCTTTTCCGAGTTGAGTTGTTTGGTTTGGTTTTGTTTATTTGCCGCTTTGCTCTGAGAGGCCATCGTTTGCATCACGGCAGATAATTAATTATTGAGGAAACTTTCGATTTCGCTTTGCTCGCTCTCTCTCTCGTCGCTCACCTCTCCAAACACCATTCATTTTATTTTTGCCCATCTCGGAATACAAGCTCTCGGCACTGCGGGGAAGGAAGCTGTTCATCTGATTGACCTGGTCTTCCATTAAAGAAATTAGCGGAGTTATGACCACAGTAAGTTTGCTCGCTTTCTTCGTGAATGCATAGTTCTCGAGCACAGCAGGCATTTGGTATGTGAGACTCTTCCCTCCTCCCGTCCGCATCACCACGAAGAGATCCCTCTTCTTCACATGCGTGTCAACGATAATCTCGCGCTGGTTCAGCCGAAAATTAGTCAGGCGGAAAACACGCTTAAGCGTCGATATTAGTGGATCTTCCGCATTCGACGAAATCGACGAAGGGGCCGAGGGCGTGAATAGTTGGAAGCCACTGTTATTGTCATCGCCATTACTGCGATTCAAGAAATTGTCCATCGCACCCCGCACACTGCTTTCCCCAATGCCTATTGCACCACAGCCGTTCTTCGTAATGCTTTTTTGCCGCTTTAGCTTGGAGCCCTTCTCGAACTGAAATTCCAGTGTAGCATTCACTTTGCTATTGCCGCTCTTGTTGCAATTAGATTCATTTGTTTTTGTGTTTCTCCCCCCCTTCAACCAATTTTTGCCATCGCCATGGTCATTATTGCTGCTGCTCGTCTGTGTTTGACTCTGTATCTCATCAAAAATATGATCTTCGCTCATCTGTGTCTCACTTCCCTCAAGATTGTCCTTGTCACCCTTACTGGTCGGGGTAGAGCGACCGCCTACAGCTATCACCTCGACCCCACTACCACCAACCAGATTTTGGTAGAAGGGAAGTTGTTGTTGTTGTTGTTGTTGTTGTTGTTGTTGTTGTAATTGTTTCTTTTGCCGCTGTTGCTGTTGCAATTGCCTCTCGTCCCGCTCTCGTTGCTGACAAGAGGCAGCTTCAGAAAGGAATTTATCTTCCCCCGTCTGGGAGATATCACCCTCAAAAAACTGTGAATGCGTCTGCTGCGGTGTCATCTGTGTAGCAACTTGGGTGGGATTCATGTCTCGTTGCTTGCTCTCGATGGTAAAAATATTCGTCTCAATATTCTCCATATTCTTCGCAACAACCTCTTGATGCTTTTCGTTTGCCTCTATTTCCCTCAGCAGTCGTTCTTGCTCGTCCAACAACAATTTCATCTCACTCTCAATGTTTTCCTTCTTGGTCAAGAGAACAGTATGGTGGGTGGAAAGCCTTTCGAAGATCTCCTGCTCGGCTATCTCAGCGCGTCGAAGCTCTGAAAGCTCCTCATCGAGTGAAGACATGGCACAGGGAGGGGCAAGGGCTTAGGGTGGAGGAGTAAAAATACGCCGCCGTTCTTTTTTACGAAAGAACACGGCCACTTCTGGTCGTCACTTTTCGAAATAAGACCAGAATTTTGCTGAACTACAACACACGAAGTCGATTTGCACAAACGTCAAATAATAATGGGGATTTAGATGGTTTTTTTTGTAAAAACCCGAAATTATGAGTTACCAAGAAAACATTCATCAATTTGGCGAGTTTACTTTTGAAATCGCACACCAAGTCGAACACTATCAATGCGTGAAATTTTTTGAAAGTCTACCATATATTTCGTGGTGTAGTGGCCCATCTGAGGCCCACTTTATTCCGTCCTCCCCCCGTGCTATGGAAGATTGCCTGTCCGACCCAACGTACATTCGTCGCTACGTAGGAAACGGCAATAACCACCTAGATTTACCACATGACTCGCCTTGGTTTGAGCCGCGGACACATGAATCTCTCGGAATAAATTTGTTGATCCAATCGCAGAGGGACTGGACATATCAAGACCTCAGGGTACAGCAAAACCTTGAGGCTGCGCGTCACTTTTTCAATACGGGTGTGGAGTACGCAAAGAGTGGCAGGGAGAAGGAGGCCGCGGAGCAATACCAGGAGGCTCTTGCTGTGTATCCTGATTATGCTGATGCTGTTGTTGGTTTGGGATGCTTGGAGGGCAACAGAGGGAACACAGAGGTGGCCATCGCAAAATTCCGAGAGGCACTGTCTCTAGAACCGGGACATGTCAATGCAACACGATACCTCGCCGTCATGGAAAAAAAAATGCTCGAAGCTGCAGATCAGGAAGCAAAGAGAACAGCAAAGCGGTGGACGCAGAAGGTGCTTGACGACGCTCTAGTTGAACAGGCAATGAACGGAGGCGTTCGAGTTGGAGAAGGGATGGAGGGGGACGTATACCCAATGTTATCACTTAACGGAGACATTGAAGAGCCTAATTTTTTCGACGAGGCAGCCGTGGAGGAAATTATAAAGCAGAAACAGAAGCGAAAGCGGGACAAGGAGAAGAAAAGCAAGAAGAGCAAGAAGAGAAAGAAGGAGAAAAAAAAAAAGCGGAAGAAGCAAAAAATTTCGTCGGATGCATCATCCGATTCTTTCCACGAATAAAGAATGTTAGAGAAGAAGGCGTTGGCGCTGCTATAATCGTCGACAACAAAGAAGTAGTTGCAAATTTTATATCTGCCGAAAATTTTTGTTGCTACTGTCCATTTGGTGTCCTAGCACCGCAATATTGTTCACTGCAAGCGTCGAATTCCGCTCTTCCCTGTCGTCCAAAAAACAAGACTCATTATCGCAGTACACAATCGAGGAATTGAAATGGCAACGCTTTGTCCCTGTGCGCCCACACACATTACAGCGAGGAAATTGAAAGTCTGTTGTGTCGTGATCGTCACCCGTCTTTAATCGCCAAAACGTGAGCGATGTGCTGTCATTTCCCCACAGCTCGCAATGGGAAGATTGCAAACAGACGAATCTATCCTGCAACTTTCTCTCAAAAGCCGGAGTCCCAGTCAGGCCCTTAAATTCCCCTACATGAATTATAAATCTCCCCCCCCGTTTGATAAAAATGCTGAGTGCGTCCCTTCCCATTTCATTGTCAGGTGGGGGATAACAAAGCAGCAAACACTTCTTCTCCAGGGCCTTGACTTCATACAATTTTGTTTCATTCCCCTGCAGCACTTGGCGATATGGCCTTACTGTTCCATGATACGCATTGTTTGACAGTGCAATGTCGTAGGCTGCATGAATCTTCACGCCATGTAGCTCCAATAGCGCTGACACGTAACCGGTTCCTGCCCCCATTTCCAATACACTCAAATCATATTTTTCGCAAATCTTTTTTACAGAATCCAAGTTCGCATCGTTCAGTGTTGCATAGGAATAGATGTTGCATGGAAAATCACGAATACTGTCTCTCCAAGCAGAGAGTAATGGAGCACAGGCGACAGCATTTTCTTCCTCGGCCGAGGCAACCGCAGAGAGGTGTTCTGCTATCCTCGACTCGTCGCGTCCGAATTTGCCAAAGAGGCGATCTGTTTCGACCCGCCGTAACTCGCGAAGGCAAAGCAGCGGATTTGTTTTCGAGAGGGTAAGCAAGCGCCGAGAGATGGGATGATGCTGGCTGCTTGACAAGAGTGCAAAGTAAGAGGGGGGCGCTGGGATCACATCTCGCACAATGTAATAGAGACGAAAGTAAACAGCGTCGGCACAGCAAATAACTTTGGCGCGATTTTCGAACTGTTTCACTGTTTTTTCTCCTCCCCCAGCTATCGCATTTTTCAAGGCCTGAATCTTCGAGAGGATAATTTCTTTCTCTGCAGGATGGATTTTCGATTGACCGAGGAACGAAAAAGCTGCAGAGCACCATTCGCACAATTCAGCTGTGCCAACACTTCTAATTTTATCTGCAGCCACCAACCTGATGTTTCTCACATTGCAAAAAAGTTGGGAAGCAGGAATGGTTGAATTTGAGACAAGGCGATGGTGTGCCCGAGGCTTAGAACACGCACTGCACTCCATTTCATCCTTGCCAGAGACTTTGCCAGAGACAAACGCTCTGCAGTCGCTACCGCCCTTCAGTAGGCCACCAAAAGAGAAGTCACTAGAGAGTGAAATTGTTTGGGAGAGGCTGCTGAGACTTGAATTTGTGGTAGACGACGAAGGGGGGGGGTTCTTTCGTTTCCGCTTCTTTGTCTTCTTTCGGCTGGTTTGGCTTGAATCACTACCTTGCGTTGTCGGTGGGGGGGGGGAAGGTTTTGGCAATGCCTCCATCGATGAAAAGAGGTCGTCCCATTCTGACATGATGAAGCACAATGGGGTGTCCTTACGATTGAATGAAATGTGTGTATATGTGCTTGCAGCGACCGGAAAAGGCGAACGCCGATTACTTTCGCCTACGAAATTGAGTAGATATGCGTGAAATGATGAAACTTCGAACGAAGAAACCAAAACTCCGGAAATGAGCTCGACCAACCACCACCAAGGTAGTATTTGAAGGTTTATTGGTATCCTGTGATATTTCACTCGCCTTAAACTTCTTGCAAGCAATTAAAAATCAAAATACTCTTGGTTATCTCAAAAAAAACAATCCCTACGACGTGAAAGTGTCCCGTCGTATTGTTTACAAATATGGCAGAGTCAGAGCTAGGCTTACCTTTCACACCCTCTAGGAGCTCCCCAAAACCCCACCAGACTACGCCAAGTTCCAGTCGTTATATCCCTACCCCCTCCACTAATGCTCTAGAAAATGTAACCTTGCAATCACAGCAATCGATAAAATCCGGGCTACCCCAATATACGCAATCATCAACCCCGGCGAAGCCTTCTTTGATAACATCTGCAGCCTCCAGCTTAATCTCCACGACAGACTTACTCCTGCGGAAGGTGATCCTCCCACCCACAACCAAATATCTCTTAAAACCTACCGTCACTGTGCTGAAAGATGTGGCTCAAACAAACGGCGTCACTGCTGCCGATCTCGTCGGCGTTGGCATTAAAGACTTTGTCGGGGCTCTCCTCGGGACAGGAGTCCTTTTAGACGACGATGCGAACAAAATTGCTGAAATATTTAAGTCTTTACTAGATGCCAGTCAGCCCATTACTGACCTTGTGCTTCGGTCAGGTGGCAGCGACGTGATCAGTGCAATGTGGGGGGAAGTCCTACTACCAACAATAACCTGGGCTGCAACTCCTCCTATATCAAATGAATTGAACCAGATCAGCAGGAACTTCATGTGCATGTGCACTAGCCCAGAGGCAGTCCAGCTTGTGATGGATTTTTCTCACATTGTTTTGACATTTTTAAATCTCATTTCGACTTCTGATGGCAAATCTTCGCCGCATCCCGTCGAAGCCTTCCATCAAAGCCTCAGCGAAATTTCCCTTTCTGTCCTGAGATTCTGGGGAGGCGGTGGAGTTCGTGGATTCTTCGAGGGAGTGGGAAGGACCAGGGAGAGAATTTTGAGCGGAGAGGAGGGTGGGCTTGGCATTTGGATCTACCAGACGACAGAAGAGGTGGACAGCTCCGAAGGAGAAGAAGTAGAAGGAGACGACGATGACGACGACGGCGACGGCGACGACGGCGACGGCGACGACGACGACGACGACGACGATGATATCGTGGATAATCAGGAATATGCAATCAGCGATGACGGGAAAAATAACCTAACAATCGATCCAGAACTGAACATTTCCCACACTTCATCAACAATCAGCGATATGGACGACGCTGATGGAGTCGCATCTTTTCTCCGCACTGCGCCCATGCAATCCCCTTATCGAAACCGACTCCGCCGTCGACGCGGAGAAAAGAAGAGTAGTCCATCTCGGAAAATATTGAATCCTCGTATTCCTCTAGCCATAGCCTCCGTCACTGCAGAAATTTGTACAGCCATGACGAAACTTCGCGTTGAAAGTGCGAGTCCCTCTGCCGACATTGCAGGCGGCGGAGGCGGGGGCGAGGCTGGGCGAATACACACACGACGCGATGTGGAAGGCGATGTGGTCGTGGAAGGTGTTGAGGAGGCAGTGTTGAGAACTTTAGGAAGAGGGAGAAGTGGCAGGGAAGAAATCGGCGAAAGTCTTAGCGTTGGTTTTAAAAGAGTCGTTAGGCAGCAGAAAAAAAACACAGATGCGCCATCTGCAGAAAGCAAGGGAAGGGAGGACGAAGGAGCGAGAGAAGGGGACTCATTCAGGGGAGATGTTTGGGTTCCCATCGGAGACTTGGAAGATACTCGGAAAGAGAACGAAAGCGCATGTCAAGACGACGACGATACAGGTGCTAGCGTTCATTGCCAACAGGAAAATAGAGAAGGCAAAGAAGGAGAAGTTGATAGGGGCTTCCTCGAAGAAGGCCTCAAACATCTCGGTTTTTCGATCGACGGAAAAAAAGCTGTTGATGCCAGAATCCAAAAAAGGAAGCACAATTCGAGGTTTCATAGAGCTACTAAAATATCTGGTTCAAGCGTAGCGACAACTGCCATGAAACCAGTCGAGTCAGAGCAAGTCAAAGTCTATCTTTTGTGTTTTTCGATGATATGCTTTGCGACCGCATTAATTATTGGCGTGATCGCCTGGTCAGCCCTCGGCTGCTATGGTGCGTGGACGATAATTTTCAGGCCATTACTTTTCAGCCACGGAGAGACAACTGCTAGCTACTTCAGGGAGAGCGACGAATTGTAACGACAGACAGAAGCATTGGTCAGCTTGAAATATACAAGAGAATCCTCTCGCAAGGGCAGGGCTGCATCGCGCATCGATCGGGAGAAATGCGCCAGCATTATGTGAGCGCAAAATGCAAGCATTAGCAGGACAAACATTAAAAAAACACGAGCCCGGCAATTGAAGGAAGTTTACCCCATATTGCGATTTAATTTAAAAAGGAGTTATGGATTTTTTGCTTGCTTTTTTGCTGTTGTCAAATTTATTAAAAAACCACAAGCCTGTAACTCCGTTTTTTTAATTGAAGCATACCATCAGCGACTTTCGCAACTGTGTTCCATCTCCTTGCAGAGCCAGACCGTGGAGAAGTGGCCCCCCCCTAACTTCCGTAGGAGGGGACGTAAGCCTTCCTGACTTCTCCTCCCCCCCCCCCCCCCCCTCTTGGGCAACCTCACCCCCCTGTCCGGCAGAACGTTCCCGATCTTAACGGGGTGGACCGCAAATTATGGATTTGCACCGGGGCGAAAAAGCAGCATTTGAGCGCGTCCTGCAAGAGCTGTTAAGTTTCCAAGATGGCAAGAGCTCACAGGGAGAAGAAGAAGCGAGACCCAAATTTGCTCTTGTTCTGAAAGAACTGATTGAATCTAGAGAAAAAACATTGACCGAGAGGATTAAGCAGCAGCAATTAAAGGATGAAAACGATCATCAGAAAACTCTCATCAAGCAGATGCAGAAGGAATTGTTCGAGCAAAGGAGAGAATTCACGTCGCATATTGAACAGGAACGGCGGGAGACACTTCAGCATATGGAGAGACGCGAGTTGCGTTTGGACAAAGACAGACAGGAGGAGAGAGTATTGTTCGTCTCCAAGATTTTTGAAGTAGTTGACCGCCAAAGAGACGAAAACCCCAGCTTTTATAGCAGTGGCAGTGGTATCGATTCCACCCCCACAACCCAGATGAGCGAAAAAAATAAGCAGACGATGTCACAGGACAAGACTCCGCCCCAACTTCAGCAAGATGAGCAGGTAAATTCAGTTATTTCTAAATTAATGCAGCAGCAGGAAGAGATGCAACGGCAGCAACAAATCCTTCTTCGTCTCGTCGAGGAGCAGAAAGAAGAGATCACTGCACTCAAGCGTCGTAAAGGTGCTGTTAACGACATCGGTAGTGTTTTCAGCACAAGTGGACGCGAAAAAAGCAGAAACTTCGTTGCAATAAATGGCCCTCCTGCTCTTGACAATTCCAATTCCCAAGGGGTTAGTGGCAGTGGCAGTGGCAGTGGTGGCAGTGGCAGTGGGGGTACCCCATCCCCACCAGCGCGCACGACCGAAGCTATATTTGACATTTCCGAATTTAACGATTTGCGAGAAATTGAGGCCTCCCAAGAATACGTTTTGAGCACACCTGAAGTACGCGAATACAACCCCCCCTCAGGCAATAAACCTAGTCAAGGTTCAAAAAATGATAGATCTGAGGAGCAGGGAGACCCCCGGGTTTCTCATTCATCTGCGCTCACATACAATTATGTCAACCAAGTTGGAAATGACGTCGAGAATGCCAAGGCGGATAAACCAGAATCGATACGCCGTACGCGCAGGAAGACCGCGGAAATAAAATATACCCGGGCAAAGATGAGGACGATTGCAGAGGAAATTTACAAGCCGAGAACCAATAAGGTCGAGACCAACCTTATTCACGTCAAGAAAGTTGCGAGCAAATACCCGGTCGAATTCGCTCCCATCCTTAAACTCTGTCCAAATTTCGGAATCATCCTCGCGCACATGCTCGCCTTTCGACTTGGAGTGCGGGTGCAAGAAGTTGACTGGACTTCCGACATGAAGGACTGGAACGAAGAGGATTGCCGAAGAGTTGGGCGATCGATGGCGACCGTGATGCGGATGGTGCAGACAGGATTGATGGCCGTCGACGCTTGGAAGAAGCACTATGTACAGTTGAGTAA
>Ga0115557_1001285_pt1 | contig 17296 bp, 21 predicted proteins | sample COGITO_mtgs_1104_FD_87280 | JGI IMG/M metagenome (GOLD analysis project Ga0115557, IMG submission 87280) | Pelagic marine microbial communities from North Sea - COGITO_mtgs_110421 | ecosystem: Environmental > Aquatic > Marine > Epipelagic | place: Germany:Helgoland, sampling site Kabeltonne...
AAATTCAGAAAATTTTTAATAAGTGTAAAAATTATATTATTAAAGGAAATTTAATATTAAAAATGAATTTAAGTAAACGAAATTTCAATTTTTTTTCATTTTCAAAGAAAAAGTAAAGTTAGGTTTTTATGTAACAGGGCGGTTTATTATCTAACAGGGGGTGTGTGGTTATCTAACAGGGCGGGGTTTGTAGTGTTGTGTGGGGTTTGTGGAACAGCTAGATGAATACGAGGTTTATGATATAAATAGTAGCGGAGCTAACTTTGCAGCTTGTGACGTGTTCCTTCAAACTTCTTACCGTTTTCCTTCTTTTATTAAAACCAAAGAACTACTCATTATTTCCCCTCTCCCTCTTCTCCTCACGACCATCATTCATTATGAATCGCCCTCTTCCACCGCCAAGCCGAGACGTTTTCTAACATAACGCTCTTTTACAGGGTGAACGGGGCAAATGGCTTTCCTCACGTCATTGAGGGCCATGACACTATTTCCTGGAAGTTTTCCATCAGGATCTTTGGCGGTTTTTGTTTTGTGCTTTTTGGCTGCTTTCACAATCATCCACCCACGACTCAAGCCTGTCTCAGTATCTTTTGGAATCATTGCCTCGTAGAGCTCATCAATATTCACCCAGTACGGTGCATATTTGAATCTAGCGACATCCAAAATCAAGACACTGTCAGTTGCTCTGTGGTAGCCAGCAATTGGAGAAAAGTGGCCGTCACCCGTCTGTTTGAGCGACGAGCGGGCGAAGGAGGTAATCAAAAAGCCCTCCGAAGTGGTTTTGCTCGAGCGAAGAACAATATCCCGGAAGGCTGACATGTCACCACCCTTTTTGTCCGTATCCGGCCTCTTCAACTTCACATTAACGCTATCACTATTGTTCCGTGCAATAACCATGAATTGGTCGATAGTTATTCCGGTCTTTCTGATTTCTTCCATATCTATACAACAACTCTCACCTAAAATTTCCTCGTCCCACCAGCGCCACCCGCCCTTCCATCTAATATGCGGATCCACATTTAATGCATTGAGAACCATGGCCAAGCTCGTCAATCCACAATACGCAGGCTCGGCCTGGGTAAGGAACTGCTCGCTGAGCGGAAAATAAGCCTCAAGAGTATTGTCCTCGAGCGATTCCTTGAAACGATTCTTCCCTTCAGTTGAAGAGAGTGCAACCAGATTTTCGGGTAAACACCTTCCATGAAAAGACCATCTTGGGGGTGCCTGCTGAATCATGGACGAGGAAGAAAAAAGTTTTGACGCCAGCAAGACTGAATTACCAGACGGATGGAGATTTACATTGCCAAAAGGTCGTCGATGCGTGTTGTGCTTGCATACCAAGGAGGTAAAAATGTTCCTACTGCCTGTGGCCTTTGGTTGCAGAACTCTTGAGAAAACATGGTGCATCACCCGGGACATACCACGCCAGAGTGGTGAATTACCAAAATACTTGTGTTCGTAGATCAAATGTTGCTAACGAAAAAGGTGGCCATTTAACAAACTTTCTTTTTGTTGAGGTTTTTGATGATGATGGTGGCAGCATGGCAGCATGCGCAAGATATATTTTTTTAAAACCACACTTGATTGATTCTTATTCGGCTTCTTTGGGTCAACTATCTTCGCGGTGAACCGATCAATTCATTAATTGGAACTTCTCTTCAGCTATTCTCATGTTCTTCTTGACCGGCACTTCGACAGCAACATAACCAACCCAATATTCATAACCAACCCCCACCGCCATCACTCTCATGGCGTTAAAAAATCTGAAAGTGTTGGATCTGACACGCGTGCTTGCAGGTCCATATGCTACTATGTTGTTAGGAGATCGAGGTGCCAAGATACTAAAAATTGAGCGTCCCTGTGTTGGCGATGATACTCGCTCGTGGGGACCACCTTTCTTGTCGAATAAATCTACAGGTGAAAAAGTCTCTACGTACTACCTATCAGTGAACCGCAACAAGAAGTCTATAGCAATCGATTTGAAAAACGAGAGGGGCATTGAATTGGTGAGGAAGCTTGCTTCAAGATGTGACGTTTTGATCCACAATTTTCGCCAATCATCAATAGAAGAGCTTAAACTCGACTACAAAACATTGAAAAAGATAAACGAGAAATTAGTATACTGCTCAATCAGTGGATATGGGGACACGGGACGGCTTAAGAATAAACCAGCCTACGATGTGGGTATTTCATCTGCTTATGGTTTGCTCAGCATCACAGGAGAAAGGGACGGCGATCCAAGCAAAGTTGGTGTTGCCATCACGGATGTAGCTACGGGTATGCTAGCATGCAATGGAATCCTAACAGCGATCATCGAGCGAAATGCAACAGGTTTAGGGAGCTATGTCAGCACCAGTCTTATGGAGACTCAATTATCATTCTTGACGAATATTGCAGCCAGTGCTCTCAACTCAGAAAAAGTGCCGTTGCGACATGGGAGCGCGCATGAGAGTCTTGTTCCCTACCAAGCATTTAAGTGCAGTTGCGGCAACTTCATGTTTGTTGGATGCGGCAATGACAGGCAATTCTCAGAGCTGTTAGAAATCCTTAGCAAGAATTGCAAAAGTTGGTTTTCCTTGAAGAGCAGAGACTATTGGCAAACCAACGAGAGCCGAGTTAAAAACCGCGAGCGGTTGGTTTCAAAACTAGAACAAACGTTCTTGACAAAAGATAGGGAGGAGTGGTTGGCACTAACCGCAGATGCTTCTTTCGTCGTGACTAGTGTACGTAATGTACGGGAGGCATTTCAATGCGATCAAGTGAAAGATCGGAGGGGAGTTATTTCTATTGACCACCCGATTGCTGGAGAAGTTTTGTTGCCCGCTCACCCGGTCAAGTTCAAAGCGAGCTGCGACGATGATGGTGAAGACTACGACGAGATAGCATACACTCCTCCACCTTGCCTTGGTTTGAATACAGCTGAAGTATTGAAGAGTGAGCTCAATCTCTCAGATGCTGAGGTACATGATTTGCAAGCGCAGGGAGTGATACAATGTGCTGGTGCTGATACGTAATGCTATATTGTAACGACGATTTCAATGCTTGCAGCATGCCAAATTATTACTCGTCCACTTAATTCCCTTAATTCATATCGATGACAACAGCTATTCTTATATCTTAGATTTGTGGACGACCTTCCCTTGATACATTACGTAATCCTCGTTTCTTATATAGCCCCACTTTTCGACTTGCGTATCAACGCATTCGGGGCCTCTAGTTCCTTGTCGATAGGAGAGGGGCTCAACATTTTCGTTTTCAATTTTGTGGAGCAGGGGAGTGAAAATCCCCCACGACTCGGTAAGCTCATCGTCACGGACAAAGGCAGCCTGTTTGCCTCTTAGAACGTCCAAGATCAAACGAGTGTAAGCGTCGGGGTTCTCTTCGTTCGCAAATTTAGTATTGTAGTCGACTTCCAGCTCGCTCTGAATGGGTTGACTGCTGAATCCGGGGGTCTTGACGTTGGTTTTCATGTAGATCGCTTCCCGTGGCTGCAGCCGGATGACGAGCTCGTTCCTAGGCACCTGCAGGTCAAACATGTACTCGGCAGCAGGGGCATCGCGGAACTGGATCCTGACCTCCGCCTTTCTCTCGTCTAATGCCTTGCCCGCCTTGAGAATAAAAGGGACTCCGGCCCACCGGGGAGTGTTCACGAAGCAGCGCAGCGCCGCAAAAGTCGGTGTGTTGCTGTCATCAGGGACGGTTGGGTCGTCACGATAACCGTCGTACTGCCCCAAAATACAGTCCGAAATGTCAATTGGATCCATTGACCGAAGCACGTTGACCTTGGCGTCGCGAATCATGCCCCCTGATAAATCTCCCATGGCCTTGGTGGGCGGCTCCATTGCGATGAGAGTCAGAACCTGTAGGAGGTGGTTCTGCAAAATGTCTCTGATAATTCCATACCGGTCAAAGTACCCCCCGCGACCCTCTACCCCAAATGGCTCTTTAAAAGTCAAAACCACACTAGCAACGTCATTACGATTCCACAGCCTCTCGAACCACACATTTCCAAACCTCATAATCATTAAGTTCTGCACCATCTCCTTGCCAAGATAATGGTCGATCCGATAGAGACTGCTCTCGTTAAAACTCTCACTCAGAGATTTCGTGAGGATGGCGCAGCTATCGCTGTCGTGACCAAAAGGCTTCTCCACGATGATTCGGGTCCAGCCGCCCTTGCCATTAAGATCGTCGCCGCTCCCGCCATTAAAACCAGTCATTTTGATTTTGATGGCACGTGCGGCCTGCGCAAAGACATTCGCTGGAATCGCAAAGTAAAACAGCCGGTTACCGTGAAAAACAGGGGAGCCCGAGCTGTCAGTTCAGTGTTTTTCATGTGAGAGTTCAGCGGGTGTGATTTTTTGCGTTTGTGTTTTTGTCAGTGTGTCAGTGTGCCAGTGTGTCAGTGAAATTCTCAAATACATAATACACTTCAGAGTGAAAGGTTGTTCTCGTTGTTCTCCACTGTGGCTCACCTTTCCCATTCCTTGACTTCTTCATCCAGCTTACCCATGGCCTCCTCATCCCCATAATTCTTTCCGTTGCGGTAAAAGCACATGGAAAGGAATCTCTCGACATCGCCATTGTCATTGGCATCCTTTCCAACGTTGAGGTAGTCAAACAATTTTTCACGGAACTGAGAATCTGTTTGCGGTGTCCGTGCGTAACCGTATATCCGAACACCACTACAGGGAAGTAGCCTACTACGAAAGAGATTGAAGAGACTGGGGTAGGTTTTTTTCTTGGCGAGATCACCACTTGCTCCCAAGATGACAATGGTGAGCAGTGAAGAGGAGTGCCAAGGTTCAGAAGAGACAGTCAGAGAAATGGGAGGGGGCTCTTTATTTTTTACACTCGGGGATACTTTTGTGCTGCTGGCACTAGACGGGGAGCTAGATGGAGAGGAGAACGAACTGGATTTGCTGGAGAGAGGTATCAAACCTGGTTTCTCTCTGTTATTATTGCCCTGTTCACCATCGCCTAGAAATGGCACTGTGAAACCACTCGAAAGAGGTCCAAGGGGAGGAGTTATCGGTCGTAGGTTAGACGCCGACGCGACCCGCCGAATGGGCGTAAAACCTGTCTGAGAAGATACATTCATCCTATCCATGATCGGAAAAAGGGGGAAAGAAGCTTAGATATTGAGGAACAAACCCTCCGATCGCTTCTCTACTTCAAAATCTTTACTGAATATTGATCACAAGAAGTACGGAACGTCCTCTGAGAAGAAAAGTTATTTCTTTTCCCAATTTCACAAAGAGAAAAATTGGGATTGGTGAAAGGCAAATTTTCTTGGTTTGGGCGGCCCGGGCGGCGGGCCTAAACCCGCCGCGCTGGCCCTGCATTTAACTCCTTAGTAAATTTTAGGGAATTTCACAGAGAGTAATCTCACTGACCTCTCACTGGCAGTCAGCTACCTTAAGAGAAGAAATTTCTTCTCAAAATTTCTGCACATCTACACAATAAACGGCTTTAAAAAGTTGGGATTTCAGTACACGTTGTGGGAGGTTGAGATTGGTGGCATTAGTTTTGTCTCAATTTTGTGACTTGCCGCGTCAAAAAGGACCCCTTCACCTCAGCTGTTGTATCAAGCGATTATTGTTGGCTTTCTTTTGAGTAGCTTTTCTTAGGATACACTATCCCAGTGAAAAAACAGTCCTTAAAACTTTTAAGTTTTGAATAGGGAGTAGGAAGCGATGACGGATAATGTTGTCGAGAGTGCGGATTCCAGTCTCTTTAATCGCTGTATATATGATACCAAAACGAGACGCCCGAAAAAACGGTTTATTGTTTCTGTCTCCTTTTTGTCGCTAGCAGTTGTTGCATTTGTGTATCGGGAAGATCTCATGGATTTAATTGATTCATGCCGCGAGATTGGGTTCATAGGCGTGGTGTTATACACGTGCATATTCATTGCGTGGAGTGTCTTCTTGCTTCCGCAGACACCGATTGAGATTGCTGCGGGCTTAATATGGAAACCTCTTCTGAAGGCGGTAATAATAGGTGAGGATTTACATGGATGGAGGGGGGTTAAATGCGAGGTTTGGATTGTCGGGGTCTCTCTTCTGTCACCTCTTTCAACCTGTTGTCTTTCAAAACACGCCGCCATAACCCCTAACCTTTCATTTTTTCCAACAACCCCATTCCCTTTATCGCTCCCCCCTCACTTTTCCACTGACATCATCTATAGCGTGGGTTGCCAAGGTACTTGGTAGTTGTGTATGCTTCTTTATAGGTAGACATTTAGGAGGTCGCTTTGTAGAGGATAAGCTAGGCGAAACAGAGAGCAAATATGTCAAGGCCATTGGATTTGTTTTGGAACAGAAGACAAATTTCATAACGGCCTTGGTGAGTTGTGCCTTCATTCCGGCAGCCATAAAAAATTATGCCCTCGGAACCCTCCCAGTGCCATTCAAGGTATACCTTTTTTGGACAAGTTTGTGTGGGCTTCCGTACTCATTTGCCAATGTAATGATCGGGGCTGCTGCGAAATCACTGAACGATGAAACGGCTGTTGAATCGCTAGTAATCGATGACATTGTTGTCCTCGACGACGAAATTGTTGGGGAGGTCGACGTGATAGCAGATCAAACGAACAATCAATCAGATGTCAAATTAGCTTTGGGCCTTACCGTAACAGTAATTACAGTGATCGGTATAGCATTTTTGGGCAGATTTTGCAAGAAAGAGTTGGAGAAACATATGCAGCTTGATGATTTGGATGAAATTGAGCTTGACCACGGAAAGATGGTGCGTACTCCAAAAAAGCCAAAGTTAAAACAAACTGACGCAGAGGAGGGAGGACAAATGCAAACGCCTCCGGGGATTGATCGCACCATCACGCCTACTACTACACCTTCTGTCTCGCCTTCCCCAACAAGTTCGTGCACCACTACCAGCAAAAACGACGATGAAGTAACCGTCAACCTCATAGATAAGTCTTCATCGGCAGAACCATCGCCGCGATTACCTTTGCCACAACCAGTAGTGACGGGGAAAATACGGTCATCTTCAGTGCAGCCAATATGAACATAAAAAATAATTTTGCGCTATTTACTTACTTGGAATTTAATGGGATATCCGCCCTCAAAAATAGAAAGATCGACTGCACTCTCCGATATTGCTGTGAAGCCCCCGAAAATAAGAGGGATTAGGTAGGTTTCCGGAGCTAAAAGAAGACGAATGTTTTTCTCTGCAAAAATGGTAGGTGCCCGAGGCAATTACTCGACCTTAAATATCGACATCAATCGGCACCATTCTCAATTCTGTACGAGTATTCTACGAGATCACAAATTTTGCTGCTGTAGCCCCACTCATTGTCGTACCAAGCGATCAACTTGACGAACTTAGGACTCATCTGGATGCAAGCTTTTGCATCGAAGACGCACGTCTCTGGAGTACCGACAAAGTCAGTACTAACCACCTCTTCATCGACATGCAGAATGACTCCCTTCATTTTCCCTTCGCTTGCCTCCTTTACGGCAGCTCCAATTTCTGCTAACGTTGCTGGGTTCACTAGCTTCGCAGTCAAGTCTACAACAGATACATCGGGAGTAGGCACACGGAAAGCCATTCCCGTGAGCTTCCCATTGAGATCAGGAATAACCTTCCCAACAGCCTTAGCCGCACCGGTGGAGGCAGGAATAATGTTTTGAGCCGCACCCCGCCCATCCCTCCACTTTTTTCCAGACGGAGCATCCACAATCTTCTGCGTTGCTGTCATTGCATGAACAGTGGTCATGAGCCCCTCCTCAATGCCAAACTTGGCGTGGATGACCTTTGCAAGCGGGGCAAGGCAATTGGTAGTGCAAGAAGCGTTGCTGATCACTTTCATATTGGGCTCAAAGCTATCGTTATTAACACCCATGACGAACATAGGAGCATCAGCACTAGGAGCAGAAATCACAACTCGCTTCGCCCCTCCGGAGAGGTGACCCTGACACTTCTCTATCGTCGTGAATACTCCAGTCGAATCAATGACAGTGTGGACGCCGCATTCACCCCACTTAATGTCAGCAGGGTTCCTCTCGTTGAAAACGCGGATTGTTCGCCCGTTGACAGTGATGGTGTTCTTGTCCTTATCACAAGATACTGTCCCCTGAAAACGCCCATGTGTGCTATCGTACTTCAGCATGTAGACCATGTACTCCAAGTCGATAAAGGGATCTAAGAGTATTTTCCGTTAGAATGCGTACAATGCATAGCGCTCGAAAGAGATGATATAACAACGGGATGTTGTTGCATTTCATAGGGCTTACCGTTTATAGCGACAACTTCAATACTTTTTTCTAGCGAGCAACGGAATGCGATACGTCCGATTCTGCCAAAGCCATTGATGCCTGCGAGGCAAGTACGTTTTCTCTTGCTCATGATTCCCTGTTTTATTAAGATGTTAGATTTTTGAGAGCCAGGGAGTTTTCATCCTCTCTCAAATAATACCTTCTCAGGAAAAGTGAAAAAGGCTCGGATTTTCCCGTAACAACCAAAGATTATATTTGGGATTCGGTGGAGATAACACCGCGTTTTTTTATGTTTCCTGCGAACCTTCCCACCATAAGCTGGAAGACGATCTTCAAAGAAAAAGAGGGTCTCAACGCTGGTGCCTCTCGGCTTGGCGTCAACTTTGTTCAAGCTAGCCAACCGACCCGCGAGATTGAAATTGAAGTAGACTCAACAGAAAAATTGATATTCACTGTGGCTCAGCAGCTTGGTTCATCCCACGACCCTGCCTGCTCAATGGGAGTTGGGGCAGTGGTATGGGATGCTGGGGAGCTGCTCTGTCAGTTTTTAGGGAAATACAGCGGCGTTGTTAGAGGCAAGAGTGTTATCGATTTGGGGAGGTGAGAGTATTGTGCACTTGGGGGGTTGCATGTGTTAATTTATTCACAAGTTTCTTCCTTGTTTTCATCATTTTTGTATGCAGTGGAACTGGTCTCTGTGGTTTGACAGCCGCTGTTGTTGGAGCTTCAATAACCGTCCTCACCGACATACCATCGCTGGAAGAGCTTAACGAAAAGAATAAATCATCTTTTATGAGAAGTATTGTTGATAACAACCAACTGAGTGCTGAGAGGAGGGATCTCGCAGTGGAATCACTCGACAAATGTTCATTTGCTTCCTACAGGTGGGGAACCCCTCTCCCCCCTTCACTCGAATTGGCGAATGGTCAATTTTACGACGTAATAGTTGTTAGCGACGATCTCTATGACGACGATGCTTTCCCTCCTTTGCTGGAGAGCTTAAAAATATTAGTCGGAGATAATACCTTGGTACTATTCAGTTATAAGCGAAGAATGGACAAGCGCGAGATTCCCTTTTTTGAGGTAAGGATTTTAATTACCATTGGAACGATGATGATTTCACTCCCCGCTATGATCTAGAACTTTACTTATTAACCCACCAAAATACACAGAAACTGAGCGAGATTTTGACTCTGCATGTCCTCTCACATACTGCACTGCCAACGAAATACTCAGAGACACATGTATTGTTTGGTACAAAAAAGCAGGCAGAATATAATATAAATGACAAGAAGATTTGAAAGTGTTTCGAAACCAAAACTACTCGCTTTCTACACATTTACATTGCAAACTTTCTCCTAGTGATACCTCCCCCCTCGTTGCCGTCTGTGGTTTCCTGCTCCTTTCTGCGCGCAAGCCACTCATACTCCCCAAACTGGGTGTCGAAGCTCCCCATCTGCAGCCAACGCATCTTCAAAGTGAAGCGAGGGCCGAGCTCTTGCAGTTTGGCTTCCGTCTTGTAGTCATTTTTCTTCTTCCCCTCCCTGAAGACATACCGGTGGTGGCGAACAAACAAAAAGTCACGCTGGTTGTGAAACGTGACCACCTGTCTGCCTTCGAATTCTGGCTGATCGTGGGGAAAGAGGCTCCCGAGAAAACGCCCCGTCCGGTGTCCAATCCGAGTGTTGAAGTTGTTCAGCACAAGCTCGGGGTAGTGATTGGTGCTCGATCCATGGTTTTTGATATCCTTTCCGTGGATAACATTCGATACCTTGAAATAAGCGGTAGGACCAGAGGGAATGTGGGATATGATCATACCATTGCACACCTTAGACTTTTCGCTCAAGACCACCAAGTGGGTAAACTGCAGTCAGAAATTGTTAGGTCAAGATTGCCAAAATCGCACCAACAAGAACGTCAACCACTAGCAACAAATAACCGAACGGGACAGAAAACCTGGCAACTTACCTTCTTATTGCTCGCAAACCGAATGATATCCTTGATCTGGAACTCCCTGCGGGGGTAGAAAAAACTATTCGGAATCAGCTGCATGAGGTCCCCAATGAACTTAAATAGCTTGTCGCTAGGCCTGGGTCTGGTCGTAATCATGATCTTTGCCCTGGCATCACCGTTGAAATACCTGCTAAACTCATCCTCCATTTCATCTTGGATCACCTCCTCATCACCTGGGTGAACCATTGATTCCTCAACCTCCCTAGTGTTATCAATTGTCCGCGTGACAGCATTCTTCTTGGTGACAGCCTCCTCTCCCAACGCTTCGACTTCCTTAACCTTCTTCGTCCGCAGATCCTTCTTCAATCTTTTCTTCTCTTTCAAATAAGCTGCATACACCTCACTCCTCTTGTGCTTATTCTTTATGTTACCAGGGTTTCTTGTGCTGTGAATTTTAAGCTTATCAGAGGCAGCGAGAGCGGCCTTCGTCGTCACGTGCTGATCCTCAGTGACATCCTGACCGTTTTCGCCACCAGAGGATGCCTCGCGCTTGCGTTTTGACGATTTGTTCTTTCCCATCTTGTGTGTTGGTTGGCTCTCCGACGACGATAGGAAAGGGCGATGATTAGAGGTTTTCCCCGTAAAAAAAAAGGAGGTCTACACAAGGAAGCTCTGAGTAGTAATTGGTGTAAGATAGGTGAAAATGGTGACTGCTTCTTCAGAGTTTACAGAACAGATTGTTTTCCAACTTTTTGGCAGGTCAGGAGGGATCACAGCCGAGAACGAAGCCAATATTCTATATCACGCATAAGAAATCAGTGAGCCGATCGCATAGGTCGCCGCACACCGATGCGGCAATCACTCTTCAATGCGATACAGCGGATTCAGGCAAGAACGTCCATTGCCCGATTGCGACATCCACTGACATCCCGTCCCTCCACATCGAGGGGTTCCTCCTCAACGCCGAAGGCCGACCTTGAGACTGCATTATTTGGATCAGAAACCTGTCGCGGGTTTTCATCGGCGGGAGTGGGGAGGATATCGAGAGTTATACGGTCGGGTGAAAACCAGATGCTTCGGGGCATTGCTAAGAGAACAACAGTAGAAATTGGGGGAGTTTTGGGGGGAATAGTTGACGGTGTGGGAGGACCAGAAAGTGCTATAGCAGTAGAAGACGTCGAGGATGATGGAGAACCTACGTGAGTGTGCAAAAAAAGCTAGTAAACTGACACATGTTGGTTGGTGTTTTTCATTATTTTCAAGCCCCAACAAACACGCTCACGCCACGCAACGTAACGCACTCAATGGCAATGGCAACGGTGGTGACCGTAAATGGGCGACGACTTACCATGGCAACGCTACAACACTCCTCGCAGTTAATTAACTCCACCTAACGCCGCCGCCCGCACTGTTCACGTCTGCAGATAATGAACATGGGGTGTGAAGTTGAATATTTTGGTGAGTTATTGTGAATTTTTCCCTCCTTGTGTTCGCGAATATCATCGCATTGTACCACTGCCACCAAAAACTCTCGCTGTTCTATGACGAAACATCAACATATCTACATTTTTTTATCAGAAGAATATCGTGTTGAGAAAACGCTTGACTTCCCACCGAGAACATGCAAAAGATTTCATCACGAATGCGGAAATATTGCCTCCTTTGATTGCTCACGCACGCAAACACGCACAATACAGGAAATTAAGGCTTTGGGACCATGAACTTACTTACAAGACCCACACCACTAGGTTACAAATAATGAAGTTTTTTTTTGAACAAAGCATTTCCCTTTCCTTACTTAGAACTTGTACACAAACCATGTCGCCATTGTTTTCGCCAAAGCATTTCCCTCCCCTTTCCTTACTTAGAACTTGTACACAAACCATGTCACCATTGTTTTCGCCGTGGCGATACAACTCCGAGGGTTAATCGAATCGTAGAAGTAATCATCTGCCAGGTGGGGTCAGGGAATTAGGGTCTTAGTCTTTGCCGATGACGGGAAGATTACTACAATCGCTAAGAATAAGCGAAGAGCATGATTTTCTTCTTCGAAAACTGTGTAAATGCTTCGTTTTTTGTTTAATGAATTTTTAAGAGAGAATTTTTTTTGGAAACGCAACAACTTAACAAAGAAAGTCAGGACCTTTCCGTTTATTTTCACCGTACTTTCGTGTTCTTGCCGAGTATTTCAACTGAGAGCAGGACATCATCATGCCGTTCAGGTCCAGATTCAGTTAACCTGCCTTTCTTTTCCCCAGAAGAGAAACAACTATACTTATATCCACCACTCCATTCCCACAAACCACAACCACCACATTACATTACATACTGCCATGAAGTCGGCGAATAAAGACAATGACAGTGAACGTGTCAGAAAAAAGAAATTCACAGGACGCTACTCCAAAATTGATTTAAAGGAAGATTTGGATGGGCCGACGTTTGCTGTGAAGGGAGAGCGCAGTCGTAAATCGCTCATTAGCAAGGAAAAAGGTCCCCAGAATGTAATAAAGGGGGGCCCGAGGGGTTATGTGGAGGGTATGGATGCTTACACTACTTTGACTATGGCCGACATCAAGAAGGAGGAGGGATGGTTCTTCAAAATGAGGCCGACTATGTGGCGTCGGACCTTCTGGCGAGTGCCTATGCTACCCATTGAGTACGAACCAACTATTAAAAACCCTGAATGGAGGAAGAAGCAGACTAGAATGAGAGTATTTCGAGAATATATTGACTACTTCTTTGGGCTTCGAATCAAGTCAAAGTACAGCTACCATCCTTACAGGCTGACTTTTGATTATTTGGGATTGAATATTTTTCAAGCAATCAGATTATACTGGTGTTTCGCAAGGGCTGATCGTGACAATAGTGGCATCATCAACCAATTTGAGTGGCTGATGCATCTCGATGTGGAGAAGACAGACTTCAACGAAAAAGTCTTTAGTATCGTTGACTTCGACAACAGCGGGGAGATGGATTTTCGCGAGTTTTGCATGTGCTGCTGGAACTTTGCGAGCGCGTCTCCGATTGATCTGATCAATGTGTCCTTCTTTATGTATTCCACAGATGGAGTTCTGTTGCAAGCCAATGAAGTGCTCAAGCTCATAAACCAAATTTGGGGCGATAAAGCGGATCGCAGCCCTCAGGCTCGAAGAATCAAGAGTGAGCTATTGCTCATGGTCGAAAAGTATAATGGAATAGATCTTTCTATGTTCGGAGAGTACTGCAAGAAACACGCCCATCTGTTAAAACCTTGCTTTGAATTCCAGCGCACACTCCGGCGAAAATGTCTTGGCCACAGATTCTGGAGAAGGCTGGAGGTGAGTATTTAGTGGATGTGTTTAAAAAATACAGGCGTGATTCGTTCACCTAACTTTTTCATTCGGTATTCAACAGAAAAAAAGGAAGAAGAAATTTGGCGATAAGACGTGGACAGACATCTACGAAGAATTGAAGGACATCGCCGATGATGAGATTCGACGCGCTGAAGAGTACCGCAAGAGCAAGCACAAACGCGCCCTCAAGAACCGAATCAAGATGGGATTTTTCAAGCTCCCGAAACCCGGCTTATTCGCGACCGTCGAAGAGAAACCAAAAACACCAAAACCTAAGTTTCTCACCAAGAGATTGAAGGCCCCTGAGCGGTACGAGGTTTTGGATGAGCTGTTTGATGGCGTTAATTTAAAGCAGCTCGAGGCAAAGAATGACGCCGTCAAGGCGATCCAGCAGAAGCAGAGGAAAGACGGAGAGTTCGCTCATGCTGACCCCATTAGTATTATCGAGAGAAACGTTCCCGGGGCGTTTCACCTCGACTTTAAGGCTCTTGCGGAGCAGCAGCACCTCTGTGCGGACCTAATGGGTAAAGAAAAGGTAAGGATCGCCGAGGCCAAGAGGATGGTGAAGAAGAAAGAGAAGGAGCCACAACCAAGGGGATTATTTGATTATGAGGTTTACGACTATGCTGATGCTGAGAAACGACGGAATAAGCAAGAAGAGAAGATCAAAAGAAAGCTGTCGCAACAGCAGCTCGTTCCTGTCACCAACAGCAATGCCATCGTCAGCGCGGCGAATACGAAAGTTGACCTCAAGGCACTGATGGGAGGGAAGAAACCTACTGGGAAGAAGAACATCTTTGCGCAGCTCGCCGTCAAGGTGAATGCAGAGGAGGCACAGGCACAGTGATAATAGGATGACAGGGTTACATGTAGCTTTAATAATTGTTGCAAGTTTAAGCGCTACCAACTTTAAGCCTTTTCCACCACTTCTTCTATTCCTTCGGAGCCTGTTTCGTTGTTGTTTTGTTTACCTCCTCAGCTGTACATCGACTTTATCTTCATCTTCATCTTCATCTTCATCTTCATCTTCATCTTCATCTTCATCTTCATCTTCAAATTCATCTTCATCTTCATCTAGATCTCCCCTCATTCTTCTCCCCTCATTCTTAAAGAAGTCCACCTCCCTTCAACAAACTCAGCCGCAACTACTCCATCATCGTAAACGGCGGCATTTCATTAGCGTCCATCGTCCTCCTCATCCTCTACCTCATCAACATCAACCGCTCCCTCCGCACCTCCACCACTACCAACCCTGAAAACAACCCCCCCCACCTCCACGGCAACTCTCCTCCCGAAGGATGCTGTCTCCGCTCTCCTCACGGCCCTCATCAACCGTGCCGAAGGCGCCTCCATCTGAACAAGCATCCCGTCGATCCCACCCAGCTGCTTCACAGAGCGCTGCAAACTCCGCCCTCCCCCACGGAACAACCGTGCCACTGAGGACACCCTGCACAGTGAAGATGATGGCTGCTGGAATAGGAGCAATGAAAAGGAGCTCATGATATTCGAGCCCAGAAGAAAGGGCGGAGGCTAGGCTATCGACTGCAACAGGCAAGTATATAAACAAAAAAAAGCTGGCTCCTCGGCTCCAAAATGCGTGTCAGCAAAAAGTAAGTGAATATCTTTAATGACTGCTTCAAAAGTGGCTCTTTAAAGCTCCGATAACATTCTCTCCCACTCAAGCGAGATGATAGTGGGCCGGCGCCTAACGCTGGCATCATTGCTGACCCTAATCCGTCACTCCTCCACCATCCCCCCGAAGCGTCTGACTCTCTCGTCGATGTCCCCCGCCTTAAAGTCCATGGAGTACGCCGTGCGCGGGCCGGTGGTGCAGGAGGCGGACAGGATCAGCGCGGACCTCAAGAAGGGGAAGAAGCCCGAGGGAGGATTCGAGAAGATTATTTACACCAATATTGGGAACCCTCACAGTGTCGGCCAGAAGCCACTTACCTTCCCTAGGCAGGTGAGTTTAGAGTTTGAGTTTAGTTTGGGGTATTAATAGGGTATTCTGAGAGGGGAATTTTTTCTTCTTTGTTAGTTTTGAGACCACGAACCACTAACCACGAACCACTAACCACGAACCACTAACCACCCACCGCCACCACTACCACTACAACTTTGTACAACCCTTTTCTTCCCCCTTGATTCTCTTCTCTTCTCATCTCTTCTCTCTCTCTCTTTTTTAACAGGTAATGGCCCTCTGCGATCTCCCCCCATCGGTCGGAATCGACAACCCCTCCGCCTCCTCCCTCTTCCCCCCCGACGCAATCTCCCGCGCCCGGTCCCTCCTTGACTCCCTGGGGGGCCACGGCACCGGCGCCTACTCCCACTCCAAGGGCGTCCTGGCCATCCGGGAGGACGTCGCCCGGTTCATCGAGGAAAGGGACGGGTACCCCTGCGACCCGGAGGACATATTCCTCACCAACGGGGCCAGCAGCGGGATCGGGTTCATCCTCAGCGCCATCGTGGACAGCAACGGATCCGATTCCGTCATGGTACCCATACCGCAATACCCCATCTACTCCGCCCAGCTCGCCTTGCTCCAGGCGAACCTCGCCGGCTACTACCTCAATGAAGAAAAGGGTTGGATCGTAACCGAGGAGGAGCTCCAACGTTCCCTCGACTCGGCCAAATCCAAAGGCGAAGAGGTGAAAGCCTTTGTCCTCATCAACCCCGGCAACCCCACGGGTCAGGTCTTAGACGAGTCCAGCATCGCCGTGATCGTAAAGTTCTGCGCCGCGAACCGCCTCGTCCTCCTGGCCGACGAGGTCTACCAGGAGAACGTCTACGACCGGTCCGCCAAGAAGTTCACCTCCTGCAAGAAGGTCGCCATGGACCTCGGGCTCCTGGACCCCGACGCCGACACGCAGCTGGAGCTCGTTTCGTTCCACTCCACGTCCAAGGGGCTCATCGGGGAGTGCGGACGGCGCGGGGGCTACATGGAGCTCTCCAACATCGACCCCGACGTGGCCAAGGAGATATACAAGCTCGCCTCCTCAGGGCTGTGCTCGGGCATCGCCGGCCAGATAATGACCAGCCTCATGGTCAACGAGCCCAAGCCCGGGGACCACAGCTACGACTCCCACCAGGCCGAGAAGGACGCCATCTACTCGAGCCTGAAGCGGCGCGCGAAGCTCGTCGTCTCCGGGCTCAACTCCATCGAGGGGTTCTCCTGCCAGGAGGCCGAGGGGGCAATGTACTGCTTCCCCTCTGTGGAAATGCCGCCGAGGGCAGTCGAGGCGGCCGAGAAGGAGGGGACCACGGCGGACTCGCTCTACGCCGTTAGTCTGCTGCGCCGCACGGGAATATGCGTCGTGCCCGCCAGCGGATTCGGACAGAAGAAGGGGAGGTACGGATTCAGGACGACCTTCCTGCCGCCGGAGGAGGAGATGGAACAGGCGGTGGGACTTTTTAAGATGCATCACGAGGAGTTTTTGGAGAAGTATAAGTGAGAGGATAGGTGAGGTGAGGTGAAGAGAGGTGAGGTGAGGTGAGGTGAGAGGAGAGAGGAGAGGTGAGGAGAGGTGAGAGGTGAGAGGAGAGAGGAGAGAGGAGAGTGAGGGGATGAAAATGGAAGGGATGAAAATGAAAAATGGAAGTGATTTGGAAATGAAAATGTCGGGATGGAAATGTCAGGTGCTCTCAGTGAGATTAAAAAAAGCCGTAGTTACCTTACTTTCGTAGATTCTTCGGGAAAAATTATCTATCTCCTACAATACCCCCCCACCACCCCCCTCCCACCCTCCCTCACACCTAAACACCAAAAACAAA
>Ga0115557_1001288_pt1 | contig 17260 bp, 11 predicted proteins | sample COGITO_mtgs_1104_FD_87280 | JGI IMG/M metagenome (GOLD analysis project Ga0115557, IMG submission 87280) | Pelagic marine microbial communities from North Sea - COGITO_mtgs_110421 | ecosystem: Environmental > Aquatic > Marine > Epipelagic | place: Germany:Helgoland, sampling site Kabeltonne...
CAAATGGTTTGCTTGGGGTCATGGAATACGGCGGGGAGCTAGAAGCCGTCGCCCCGTGCTTGTCTGGAGTCTCCGGTTCTCCCTGAGTGTCCGAAATCGAATGAACGCCCTCGCTATGCCGAAGAACTTTGACCTCATCTTGTGTCATTTTGGGCTTTGGACTTTTTTAGTTGTAGTTCTTGTCGGATTGCCCGGATAAACGTACAAAGCTCGGTAATTGACGGCTTAAATGATGACTAAGGCGTAGTAGTGGGATGGAGTTGGAGCAGAGTTGGTTGAGAGTTATTCTGCAGTCGTACGTAAACATAAAATTGTACTCTCAATCGACGATACGATATGTGATTTGGAAGTGTTCGACAATCTGTTGACTTAAAGTTTGAGATTTTTAAATATTTGAGTGTGTGAACGAACTTCGGACCTTCGGCCCTCAGTCGAACTCAGCCCAGCCCCCAGCCCAGACAGCCGCCCCAAGCCCCGAGCCCCCCTCCCTCCCCTCAGCCTCCTGAGGGAAGTTACATTTCAGAACAAACTATTTATCTGAATAATTGTGATAAAATCTCTCCTAGGTCGAAGATAATAGCTGTCATTGTCTCTCGGCTCCCCTAAAAACCTTCTTCATCTCTCTCTGAGGTCTCTGAGCTTGCAGATCTTCCAGCAACTCCTGACCCATTTTCCAGGTCATTTCCCTCGCGGAAGGAAGGGTTTTTAAGTTTGTTCCTCTTCGCTTCTTCTACTGCTATGAAGAGTACTCCTCGCTGTGCGCTCATCCTTGAGGACCGTCTGAAGGAATTAAAGAGACGCGAAGATGTGGAGCGTTTGCGAGCCCCCCTCATTGAAAATAACTTATTTCCGCCTTCTAAGGACCCTTCTCTCGCTGTAATTACTGTTGAAGAGCTAAAAAAACTTGTGCGGACCTGGAAACTTCATGAGGTTCGCGGATTTTGGAAAACACATCCTGAGAAGGAAGACCTCATTCGTGCTCTGCTGAATCACATGGACGACCAATCCGACCTCTACTATGAGGGCCGCGTGCCCTTGCGCCCTCAGTCACACAACCCGAAAACCCATGCCCACTCCAACAAGAAATCCGGCCGTATCTTGAAACCGTATCACGGCGATCTCTTCGGTCACAGAGAGAACACGGATGGTATAATATATCTCTCGAGGTACACCACTGACAAGCGTGTTGACTTGTCGACGACTGGGGGTGGTGGGGGGGGAGGAGGTGGCATTTTTGGCAACAAAAGCCGCTTTAATTCCTTTGTGGACAAGTCATTTTTTGACGGCGGTGGGAAGGACGATTACAATTCTGATGACGATAGTGATGAAGAGAGCCGGGACTCCCATGCACATAATGAGAAGAGGATCCGAATCGCCGAGCAGCTCTACAAGTTTAGCACATGCCAGGGTATTGAGCTCAACATGTACGAGGAGGGTGCTGTCGACGCCCTTGACGATTTCGCTCATTTGGATGACCCCCGTGCGCACACCTTTTGTTCTGCCATACTGGCCAACCTATCCCTGAATCCGAAGTTGCCATCCCACATGATTGATAGTGGCGTCATTCAGGACGTCGTTACTCCTCTGCACCACAAAGCGAGTCTGTCGAACGAGGCGAAGTTGGGCATAGCCATTGCTTTGTACCGCATTACGCTCCTAGACTCCCACGTCCTTCATGTTTATCGGGAGACCCGCGAGGTGCTAGAGAGTCTAGTGAAAAGTGAGGATGAGGAGACGAGTTTCTTTGCTGTATCATCGATGGCAAATGTCACTGGCGCGATGAAGTTACACAAGGTCGCAGCACACCAGCAATCCATGATTTCAGGCGATGAGCGCCAGCGTATCGTGGAGATTCTAATGCCCACCGTGAATACCCTCGCAAGTAGCAAGAAATCCTACATTAGGGTTAGTATCGTGAAGACCATTAAAAATTTCAGCCTGTACGAGAATGCTCGAATCACGATGATCGAGAGCGGTGTCTGTGCTTCGATTTTGAAGCTTGCGAGCTACCCCGAGGTTGACGAGTATCTATTGGAGATCGTCACCGCAATCAGTAATCTGACGAGTGTAATTGAGCCGAACAACACTGACGGGAGCAACCACGGCCGTGAGACGATGATCCGAGAAGGGATCGTTGGTTGCGTCGTCAATTTGGGCCGCAAGAGCCAAAGCGATGAGGTGAAGAAGCTTGTCGCGTGCGCGATGAGCAACTTGACTGGAGTGTCCTCCTCGATGATTGGTGCAGTTGTTATGAATGGGGCTGCCAGATGCCTCGTTGAAATGAGCAAAATTGTGGATAACTTTGATGCCGGGGACACTATTGACATCCGTGTGGCGGCCGGGTTGACGAACTTGACTATACATACGAGCTCCATCATGAAACTCGTTAGCTCTGACGTCCATGTGGCATTGATGGCGCTAGGTAATGACGACTCAGTCGCCTCCCTCAAGGAAGCCTTCGACTTGGTCGACAGCGACGGGGGTGGATTTATTGACACGAGCGAGTTGGGCCTCGCCATGGATGCCCTTGGGCGCAGTTGCTCGCCGGCTGATGTGAAGGCTCTCGTCGAGCGGTTCGACCACGACGGTAGCGGTCAACTCTCCTATCCTGAGTTCAAGTTGCTGGTGAAGTGGCAGGCTGAGAATGGTCAGGAACTGCAGCTGAAGACGCGCCAGATCCTTGTCGCTACTGGGCTGTGTAATTTGCTCAGTGACGCTTCTTCGCACGATAAGATGGTCGCCGCCGGCGTCGTTGAGGTATTAGACCGCCTAACCGACCTTCAAGACAAGGCTGTGAACCTGATATGCGTCAAGGCGACGAGCAACCTGGTCGCCAACCCGAAGATCAGAGACGAGATTCTGTCGCGGGGAATCTTTGATGAGTGGATGGAGTTAATCAAGTACAAGGAGCTGGAAATTTGCCTAGTGTGCGGCAACGCGCTCGTGCACATCAGCTACGATGTCATGATGAAAGCTGATATCGTCGCGGACATGATCTCTCGAGGCATCCTCACCTCGATTCGACAGATGATTGAAGTCGAGGACTCCCGCCTTGATTTCTACTGTGCGACCATTCTCTGTAATCTATTGTTCGAGAGCGCCAACCACGAGGCTTTGGTTCAACAGGGCGTCCTAGGGATCATCGATTCGCTGTCAAGCGATGCAGCCGGCCTTGCGGAAACCAAGATCCGCTGCGCCGCCGGTTTGGAGCGTCTAAGTGGAAGTCTTTCTCAGCCCTCTGTCGAAGGACTTATCTTGTCCATGAGCATACTTTTGTCGCACAGCTCCGTCAATAATGTCACTCATTATATCTCAGCGGCATTCTTTAGCCTGTCGACCCGCCCCGAGTGTCTGAAGATGCTTGCCAACGATATGGAAATCCACAAGCTGCTCATCTCCATGATGCGAGGAAGCGAGTGCGATACGCAAATTCACGGTGCAAAAACGCTCTGCAACCTCACATGCGATGAAGCCTGCGCAGGAATACTGCTCGAGACGGGCTTCGTTAGCGACTTTGTGGTCATCGCGATATTGAGGACCAACAGCGAGCTCATTAAGGAGATATGCGCGCAGTCTCTTTTCAATCTCCTTCACCATGAACAGTTCCGTGGCGAGATGGTCGAGATAGGCGTACTTTGGGCGCTCATGAAACTGAGCAAGATGGAGTCGAAACAAACGCAGAATATCTGCGCTAAGGTGCTCTTCAACTTCTCTTGCTATCCTGGGATGCAGGAGAAGATCCTCGAGCACGGAGTCCCCAGGCTGCTGCAGATTGCCACGGAGAAAAAGGCCGAACTTGTCGACAACCAGACCAAGCAGTTTTGTGCCGGAGCGCTTTGTAACCTCGCTTATAGCAAAGAGAGTGGCTCTCTTTACGCGAAGGGGGGGGCAATTGGGTTCATGAAAGAGTTGATGGACGTGGAAGATGACGATAATGAGCGCTACTGTGCCACGATTTTCTACAACTTGAGCCACTGTGATATTGACGCGAGGGTGACGCTGGTGCAGGAGGGCGCCGTGCCGCTTTTGATCAACCTAGCCAAGTCCAAGAAGGAGAAGACGATCATCGCGAGTCTGTCTTCCATCTACAACCTCTCCATGTGCATGGGAGCCCGAGGGGAGATGGTCCGCGACAACATCGCCCCGGCGATTGTGGCAACCTTGGCTAGTACCAGCAACTTGAAGCTGATCGAACTTGGGCTGGCGGCCCTCTATCACCTGACTTGCACCAGGAGCGGTCACAATGGCAGGAGCTGTATCCAGCTTGTCCAAACCGGAATAGTTCCGAGCGTAGTTTCCCTCTGCAAGAGGTTCGGGGCCGTTTCTACATTCGTCACGAAGCTATGCAGTCGTATTGTACTGAATCTTGCCCGCCAGACCGTCACCCACGATCGACTTGTGAAGGACAACGCGCTCGAATGCCTGGAATTCTTCTCTGGCTGCGTGGGAAAGTCGGGGTTGGATGAGGCAGAGATCTGCAAGAATGCGATTCGCACCTTTGCTCTCCTGTGCAACAGCCCCAATATCCTGGGTCGTTTGATCGAGTTTGACATGTTTGATGTTTACTGTGAAGCGATGCTGCGAAGCGATGGTAGTGACAACGGCGAAAACGACCGCAATACCCCCAAAAGCAAAAGCATCAACAACAAGCAAAGCCTAAACAACCACCATGAAAATGATAATGATAATGATGGGAAAAACCTGATCGTTGAAGACAACAACAACGGCAACAATAGCGGCGGCGGAGACCACGCCCTCAACGGCAATGACAACGACAAAAACAAAGGCAAGAACGATGACTCTGTTGACGACGACACCGTCGACGACACCGACGCTGCACATTACGAAGAAGATAGCGACCTACTCTTGCTCAGTCAAGTCTATCTCAACTTGAGTTTCGTGAGCAGCGCCGTAAAGAAATTGGTCCTGAAAAATTACTTCGATGAAATGCTCAACAAACTCGCAGAGAAGGGTGAGGAGCTGAAGGCGAACTGCGTGAAGATCGTCAAGAACTTGCTTGAGAATGAGCATAGTAAGGTTGAAATGCTCGACACCAGTTGTGCTGGTATCCTCAGCCGGATCAGTCGCTCCACCGAGGACGAAACTGTGGTGTCCATGTGTGGCTCCATCCTGAACTCTATGAGCTCGACTAAGAGCACCGTTACGTACAGCGAGGGAAGCATAGTCGCCGTGCTTTCGATGTTTGAGGAGCGCCACGACGATGTAGACGTTGTCGTAGAGAGAGCACTCATCACCGTTGCGGAGTATGAGAGCGAGCTCATTGTCGACGATGTGACTGTTCCCGCTTTTGAGCACGAGAAAATTGACCCAACCTGGGACAATTATGTGCAGGGCGGAGATAAGGTTGTCAACGCGTTGACGGAGAGCAAAGATATGCCAAAGTACGTGATAGACCCTAAGCAGATATACCAGTTGCAGACTGCCGGCGTATTTGAAAAGATTGTCTATGAGCGACCCAAGTTCATTTTGAGCACCGTGTCCTTGAATGGTGAGAATCAGGATTTGGTGGGTGCCGGCGGCGACGCCTTTGCAGAAGAGAAAAAGGCAGAAACAGAAGAAGAAGATTTGGAGGCTAGCCTGTTTTCTCCCCTGGGTCTGGGGGGGTTGAGCGCGCCAATTGAGGAAAGTTGAGGGATTGATGCGTAAATGTGATTTTTGAATGATATGCTACTGACAACATTAAAAAAAATTTAAATAGAGAGTGAGATTGACGAGAGTGAGTTAGGTTAGGTTAGGTTAGGGTGGTGGGAGGTATTTTCTGGCCCAAAAAAAATGGCAAGTGTTGCGCTGTTCATTTACACATCTATACAGTTCCCGTCGCCACCTCCATATCGCACCCATTCGCCTCAATATTACAGCTTGCTAGCCTCTCCCAAACCAAAAATTTGCCTGACTGTTTTAATTTCCCCTTTCAACTCTTCCTGAGTTTTGTCCAGATCCCCCCGGATCGTGCTAACATCTAGCCCCTTCACTATTTCCGTCCGTCCCCCCTCGACTGCACGAACTGGAAACGAAAATATCAAACCCTTTTCGATACCGTAGCTCCCATCACTTACCACCCCGGCGCTGAAGAACTTGCCCACTGTTAATATATTCCTTATTGTGTCTAAAATAGCATTAGCAGCGGAAGCAACTGAAGATCCACCCCGGGCCTTGATGATTTCTCCCCCTCTATTTTGGACACGTTGCTTGATAGCCGCTAGATTGGCAATGTCCCCAATTCCACTTCGGTAATCAACCACCATCGTCGAACTGTGATTGCCCCAAATCACAACCTCCTCGTCTCCGATTGTATCAACAGGAATGCCGGCTTCCTTGGCATACAATGACTTCGCTCGATTCACATCAAGCGTCGTCATCGCGTACCAATTGCCATCGTCAACTTCGGGAGCGGCCTCGCGAGCAACAGCAGTGTTGGTGTTGCACGGGTTGCCAACGGTAATTATCTTCACAGAGCAAAGGAAGGGAGTTAGTGTCCGTTTGCCCTCCAAACCATCTCGCCCACTGTCCTCACTCACCTTTGCTCCTTTAGCATACTTGTTTATCGCCTCACCCTGAGACTTGAATATACCTGCGTTTTTGGCCAGCAGCTGGCTCCGATCCATGCCCGGGCCCCTTGGGAACGCTCCTAGTAAGACAATCCAATCTGCACCTACAAAAGCATCGTTCACGTCAGCTGTGCATTTCACGTCGCCAAGAGTTGCGAACCCACAGTCTTCCAGTTCAAACACCAGCCCTTCTAGCTTGCCAACTGCCTGGGGAATCTCCAGCAGAACCAAGTTCACCCTCTTCTTCCCAAAAACTTCACCACTAATCAACCTGAATAGGAATGCGTATGCAATCTGCCCGGCCGCACCCGTCACGCTGACAGTAACAGCGGACATGACGGGTTGGAATTTGAAATCTTGGCCTCTTATCTTTTTATCTCAAGAGATTTTTTTTCGTTTTTTTTTTTCAGTATTTAACTGGAGTACATCACCGTTACTCTTTCCTTTTTAAGTATGGATCTCCTCCATACCATCTTACTCTTAATCGCCTCAGGACCTTGCTTGTGCGACCCCGCTCCAGCCAATCCAACGCCAACACTGGGATCACTTGCTTCCGCTCCAGCCAATCCAACGCCAACACTGGGATCACTTGCTTCCTTGCGCGGTTTTTTCTTTGGAGCGGCGGTGGAATCAACCGTGCTCTTTGATGATGCTGGTTACAGGGAAATTGTCAAGGCCGGTGAGTTCAACATTGGTACTCCAATGAATGACTTGAAGATGAAGGCGACAGAGCCGGCCAACAATGTGTTTGACTTCACCAAAGGCGATGAGATCGTGCAGCTTATGGTGGACAGCAACATGACTGTGAGGGGTCACAATTTGGTTTGGGTGGCGCATAATCCAGCTTGGCTGGTAGAAGAGCAGTATATGTTGACTGATGAGGAGCTGAATGACATCATGATCAATCACATCAAAACTGTTGCTTCGCACTATGCACCTTACCATCTCTACAGCTGGGACGTAGTGAACGAGATGGTTGCGGAAGCGCCGAATTCATGGTGCACGGGCGACCTTCAGGACAGTTGGCAATGCAACTTGAAGGTAAAGACGACATCTGATGATTTTGTGAATTATACTCGATGTTCGGGGTACACTAATGACGACACGTACATCCACCGCGCCTTAAAGGCTGCGAGATTAGCTGACCCCAACGCGAAACTTTTTTTGAATGAATACGGTGTCCACAATGAGGTCTTCAAATTCGACATGTTGGAAGCTATGGCTAGGGACCTTTCATCTGAAGGCCTCTTGGACGGTATTGGGTTTCAGTTGCACGTGGATTCTTCGAACGACGGGAAATTGCTAAATGAGACGGCGCTGAGAGCTGTCTTTGGGCGGATTTCAGATCTAGATCTAGAGATACACATCACAGAGATGACCATCAAGCCAGATGATGCTATGTTTGAGAGTTGTAATTCAACTGAGGAGAAGGTGGCCATCGAAGGAGAAGCCTACGCAATGGCTCTGGGCATCTGCCTGAACGAATTTGATGGGTGTAAATCTTTTGAAACTTGGTATTGGACGGACAAGTACATGTTCTCCGGTGATTACGACGAAGCAGATGTCCCTTGGGGTTCGTTTTGGTACGATACGAATCTCCAAGCGAAAGACTCGCGACAATACGCCGCTGACATGCTTTTTGGAGACGCCATAGCAACGTTATAGATAGGGTAGATAGATGGTCATCTCTTGACATGATAAAATATATAAAAAGAGGGCCCCGAAGAAGCGGGATATTTTTCCAATGGCCTGGCCAAGGGCCGCAAAAATGTCCCTTCTTTGCCATCAGTTACTTCCCTAAAACTAAAAAAATGCCAATTTCTCTCCCTTCATATGCCTACTGCCAGCACAGCAACAACACTGCTGCAAACCTCACTGGATAACTATTTCCTTGGTTGACGTGGGTGCTGTGCAGCTGATATCAACAGTTGGCCTTAGCTTGCAGCACTCAATAACAGCAGGGTGGACGGAGTTGTTGACGAAGTTGGCAATGAGTTCCTTGTCAGCCGCAACGCCCGCGTCGATTTTTGTGTACGCAGCCTGATCCAAAATGTAGTCGAAACGGGGCGCCCATTTGCGCGATCCCCACTTGGCGGTGAAGCTGCAGTTGTCGACCATAAAGGCCACGCCCCGGTAATGCATGTACGGTGCCAACGAGTCGACAGCCTCAATCACGCTTTCGTTGATAATCTCAGAATAACTGTGCCCCTCCGCCAACAAAATGTCAATCTGAGCCATCATCATGCTGACATAAACTCCGGCCGTGAAAGGGTTGAGTGGAATTTTGTCCTCGTCCCTGTTCTCCCTCACTTTCTCGCCCGTTACCCACGCATCAGTTCCGTCAATCTTGCCGATGAAACCCTTGCCGCTGTTGACCCGATCTCCCTGCATGATGACGCTCCTAATTTCGTTGCCGCTCTTCACCTCGTCATAGCACTCCTGGAGAATTTCCTTGCTTGGGCCGTAGCTCGCGCTGTAAGCTCTCTCAAAAATTTCCTTGTCCTCGCCACTCAGCGATTCGTACAAGGCCAGAATGCCCTCCTTGCTGATCACCTTGGTGATCTTGCCGGTGATGGACTCGGCGCTGTTCAAGAAGGCCTCTTCCTTGGACATGCCGTCAACCCTCTGAAACCGACGGTACAGGCCTTCGATGATGGCATGTACTCCGCCCAGCAGGATTCCCCGCTCGCCGTAGATGTCGCTGCGGTATTCGTCGCGAAGGGTGGTCTCGAACAAGAAGGGGCTACCGATAGCCATGCCCCACCCCAAGGCCAGCTCGCGAGCCTTTTGGCCGCCCTGGTGGACCGCAAAGCTGGAGTTGATGCCGGCGCCGTTGGTGCTCTTCCCCTGCTCGTAAAGGCGGCGGACTGAGGGTCCCATTCCCTTGGGAGCGACCAAAATCACCGGCATTTCCGAGGGAAAGCTCGCCCCGACGCTATCGAGGTGTCCGAGCAGAAAGCCGTGGCTCAGGCCGAGCGTGGCGCCCTTCTTCATGGTGGAGAAGATTTTTTCGTAGAGCTTGCTCTGGGCGGCGTCGCTGATGAGAACGATGACCATGTCGCTCGAGGCGACCACTTCCCACATATCCTTCACGACAAATCCCTCGCCGACAGCCTGGTCCCAGCTGCTGCTCCCGTCCCTCAAGCCGATTGTCACGCTGATGTCCAGACCCTGGTCCTCGAAGGTGTCCTTCAGGTTCTGAGCCTGGGCTGGTGCCTATAATATTGGAGAAGTGGGAGTGGGAATGAATGTGTTCCGGCAGTTTTGTTTTTTGTTTTGTTTTGTGAGTTTTGAGTTCAATTGTGTAATTGTATCACATACCGGTGATGTGTGTAAAGCTGACATTTTCGCGTCGTTCGGTTTTGTATGTTTGGAATTTTCGGAGTATTTAACGTCTTTGCAACACTCACCTGAGAGCCCCAGCCAATTACACCCACACTCTTGATCCCCTCAAAAGCCTTCCCGACAAGGGGGAATTTATCGCGGCCACCCCGGACGATAGTCTCGGTTGTGCCGCTGAAATTTACATCTGCGAACGTGTCAGCGTTAGTGAGGTTTTAGTGAACTGGACCGCGAAAAGGAAATTAAGAAAAGAATGATCCCACGTAAAATATATTCCCTATCTGAAATCATCAGGATCCAACCTCTGACACTGACAGCCGCACACACGACCAAAAGGGGAAACAAAGCCCTGCGGTCCCGCCAGCTCACGTCCCCGGTGATCTCTCAAAAGTTTGTAGGCGGCAAGCAACACGTACCCTCGGTGGTGAAAATATTGCTGGTGAAAGAGCTGAGAGATGTAGGACTTTGCCGACTGATGAATGATGGCGGACTGGACATCGACCTTTTGAAAGAAGATAAAGCAGGTGAGACTGTGAAACATGTTGTGGAGGTGGCCACCAAGGCCCCTATCAATGCGGAACCGAACTTCATTGACTTCAATCTGTCTTTTTCCTCCTATCGTAAATTTCATTTTGGAAAACAAAGTGCACCTCTTCCCTCCCTTCAATCCGAATTTGTCCAGCTAATAAGTCGATTGTGTGATTGTCTGAACGTCGGGAACAAAAAATTTGGAAGTCCCGTTCCTGCTTAAGTCTCATAACGCCGCCCTCTCCCTTGAAAAGTCAATTCCCTCCTCCCCTCCCCCTCCCCTCCCTCCCTCGTTTCTCCTTTCTTTCTCTTCCCCTCTGTCTCTTCGTCCATTCCTTCGCTTGCCTCTTTTCCCTCGCTACACTCTCCTCTCTGCGCCTTGGCCCCGTTATCCAGTATATATCATTCCCAGAATTCTCTGCCATTTCTCAGCCATGGACGCCAAGAAGAAGTTTGTGATAAAGCCTTTCAAGCCCAATGCAAAGATTTCCGCCACCGAGGCCGTCGAAAAATGGGCGTCTCTATCGGCATCCATAACCCAGATCTACAACAAGAACGCCTCCACCCTTTCCTTTGAGGAGCTCTATCGCTCTGCTTACAATCTTGTTCTCCACAAACATGGTGAGGTGGTTTACAACGGCGTAAAGGAAAGCATCACCGAGAGAATGAAGTTTGTTGGCGCGGAGGTGGGAGCAATTGAAGGATGGGAAGAGTACTGCGGTAAAAGCGGCGATGACGACGGAACTACTGGCGGAACAGATAAGACAATAAGTGAGCCTCACACTCATTACACAACAACAAATGACTCCAAGAAGGACGGGGGAGAACTACTCGGCGCACTGGAAGAGACGTGGAAGGACCATAAGCTCACTCTCGTTATGGTTCGCGACATTCTAATGTATTTGGACCGCACCTACGTTGTGCAGAGCCAGCCTAAGAAAAAGCCTGTATACTACCTTGGTCTCTCCCTTTTTCGCACCTGTGTCTGGGATTCCCCACGCATCTCCCCCCGCGCGAAGGCCATACTGCTCGATAATGTCCGACGAGAGAGGATGGGAATGATAATCGACCGCAGCGTGATGAAGGGCATAACTGAGATGATGGTGGAGATTGGCGACGAGGGCTCCAACTCCAATTCCAATGGCAACTCCAACTCCAACAATTCCTCTGCCCCATCCCCCTCGTCCCCCTACGTTAAAGACTTCCAGCGCCCCTTCTTCATCGAGACTCGAGATTTTTACCGGCGCGAGTCCCAGGAGTTTCTCGAGAAGAATACTGTCGCGGAGTACGTCCGCCATGCTCACTCCCGGCTTTCTGAGGAGGAGATGCGAGTGCGCAATTATTTGAGCAAAACGACGGAAAGTGAGTTGATTTCGATTGTAGAAGAGGAGCTGGTCACTCGGCACGCCTCGGAGATTGTGAATCTGAGTTCTGGGGTGGTGAACATGCTGGAGGATGATCGGGTGGACGATTTGCGAAGTATGTACGACTTGTTCTGCAGGGTGAAGGGGACGGAGGAAGTCTTGTTTGAATGCGTCAGCAAGCACGTTAATAAAGTTGGGAGGGCCCTTGTGACTGACCAGGATAAAGCGAAGGAGCCCGTCAATTTTGTCAAGGGGGTACTATCGCTGAGGGACAAATACGACCAAATCAATGAGAAGAGCTTCAAGGGCGACAAGAAGGCCATGAAGAAGCTCAAGGAGGCTTTCGAGGGTTTCATCAATCACGACACCAGGGCCGCGAATTATTTGACCGTGTACGTCGACCAGCTTCTAAGGAGCGGGCTGAAGGGGGTGACAGAACAAGAGGCAGATACGCACATCAACAAAATCATCACGGTTTTTCGCTACTTGCAGGACAAGGATATTTTCGAGGACTTCTACCGGAGGGCCCTTGGCAAGCGACTGCTGCAAAACAAGAGCCTGAGCGATGAGCTGGAGAAGATGTTTGTGGCAAAGCTGAAGGCTGAGTGTGGATACCAATTCACAAGCAAGCTTGAGGGGATGTTTAACGATATGCGAATCAGCAAGGATACAATGAGCAGCTTCAAGGCGAACAGAAGAGGGGCCTTTTCACCGGTGCAAGGGGGCGCTACCCCGAACTCGCAGAGCGCCACTCCGAACTCTCGCTGCGCAGCCCCGAATACCCCCGGTGCGTCTCCTGGCGCAGGCCCAAAGCCGATAGACATTGACGTTGACGTATTGACAACTGGCTACTGGCCTACCCAGAATGATCCCACTTGCCAACTACCTGACAGTATTGAGTCTGCCATCTCGAATTTTGAGGCATTTTACTTTAAGAAGCACACAGGACGAAAGCTTGCGTGGAAGACTTGCGAAGGAAGCTGCGAAATGAAAGCGACATTTGGTGGTGGACGCCGCCACGATCTCATCGTCTCCACCTACCAGATGTGCATCCTAATGCTTTTCAATGAGAGCGAGACGATCACGCTAAGCGATATTCGGAGCAAGACGAACATTCCAGAGGCAGAGCTTAGGAGGCATTTGATCTCTCTCTGCACGAGCCGCCACAAGATACTGAAAAAGAAGAGCAAGGGCAAGGCCATCACGGAGGATGACTCTTTCACCCTTAACAATGACTATACCAGCAACATGAAACGTGTTAAAATTCCTCTTGTGAGCATGAAGGAGACAGAAAAGACCGGAGATGGCGGGAAAGATAGCAACGTATCCAAGGCGCTCGAGGAGGCCCGCAAGTTATCTGTCGAGGCGAGCATTGTTCGAATTATGAAGTCTCGAAAATCGCTTAACCATAATGCACTTGTGGCAGAGTGCAACAAGCAGGTTCTTCAGCGATTCAGTCCCACTCCGCAATTCATCAAGCAGCGGATCGAGAGCCTTATCGAGAGGGAGTACCTCGAGCGTAGCGAAGATGATCCCAAAATGTACCTTTACCTTGCTTGATGATGATGATGATGATGATGATGATGATGATGATGATGATGATGATGATGATGATGATGATGATGATGATGATGATGATGATGATGATGATTATGATGATGATGCGAATGAATTTGCTTTGTGCTTTCGTCTAATTGTGATTTGATTTGAGAGAGAAAAGCGGCTATCTTTACCGAGAATTTTTTACTGTGACGCGATTTCAATTTTATTTCTTTACTGCACAAATTTGCAACTTCGTCACATGTCACATTTTCGAGCTCACCAAAGCTCAAATTCCGAACAAGTAGATTTTGCTCCACATCGGGTCCGTTTTTTTTACGATGCTGTCACAGTTCTTCTCGTTTCTTTAAAGGGCCTCAACCGCGCTGGGATTTGCGTACGAAAATAAACTCCTTTGAGCTCCCCTACTAACGTTTAAGGTTCGTCCTCAAATGGATCATCTGACCTTTAAGAAGTTGGACGTGAATGTGGCACTCGTTCCCGTTTCCGGTCGGTCAGGTGCCCCTGGTCAGACTCTCCGTTGCAGAATTAAAGAAAGTTACAAGCGCAGCACCTCCCTCCCCTTACCTTTTCTTTCCCAGAATGATGATAATCAAGGCAAGGAACCTTCACCTCCTGCGACCACCCCCTCGTTCGTTGTTGTTTCCCCCTCTTCAATCCTGAAGTACTTGCCCGTGTTAACCTCACTTTTTGAGTCCCCTCCCGCTGCCTTGAATCCGCTGTGTTTCCTCCTTCTCCAGAGCTCCCTCCCATTTTTCACTATTGATGATGAAAAAAATAAGTACCTGGACCTGTCCCCCCTCCACGCTAAGTTCCAGCGTCAGATAATCGAGATATTTAGTAGCAGCAGTACAACTACTGAAGATAAAAAGACTTGCGAAATCGACAAAAATGACGACGGCGGCAAGAGCAGCTGCATCAAAAGTAACGCCGTCTCATTTTCATATGTTTTGGACGACACATTCTCTGCGTTTACGGCTGCGTCTGCGAGTTCGTCTACGTCTCCTGCATTCTCTGAATTCACTGATGAAAGTGGTTTTTTGCTTACTGCGATAAAGAGGCTCGACAAAAATTATTTCCCTGGCAAAATAAAAACCTTGATAACAGACATGACTGTGCCCTCCTCCCTTTCCTCGTCCTCTTCCGTCAAGCTCCAAACAATGTCCACCTTTCTCGCGAGTAATTTCTCCTCTCCGCTGACATCCTTGATGGCCATCTGCTCGCAATGCGACACCGAATACGAGGCGAAGCTTAAAAGCGAGAGGCAACAAAGGAATCTCATATCTGCTGCTTCGAAAGCGAGCGTGTCGGCGGCGGCGGCCATGGGTGACCTCTTTACCGCCAAAAAAAAAAAGGCCGAGAATGATGGTGAGTACTGCATTCATGATGCCTGGATTGGGATGCGAAAAAATGGCATAATCTTACGCACCCTTGCATACTAAACTTAAACTACCCGAACCCCCACCGATCCTCTAAAAAAAATGTTTATTTTTAGAGTTCTTGGAGTACTTGCCACCTTCTTCTGTTTCCTCTGACCCCTCAATAATAAAAACTCGGTTAACGATAACATCCGAATGCGTAAACGAGGCGATTTGTAAGATTCCTAGATCGTCTAATCCCGCCGGGAGCGACAAAAACTACATCAACAATTGCAAAAAGCACTTCAACCGCGCCCTTCAAAACGACACAATCTATGTCAAAGTTTTACCCCGTGAAGATTGGAGTTACCCTGTTGGCCGTACTCGTTTGGTATCTGACAGTTATGGCGGTGATAACGATGAGGACAAAACCGAAACCGCCACTGACACCACCGCTGACACCACCCTCGCGATGGTGACGGGCCTCGTCGTGGCGATAGATCACGACGCATCTTCTACTCGCCCTCCTATAATTGCGACAATAATCGACTCGCCGCAAAACCGCGGTCGGTACGTGCTTGCTACCCCGATGGATCCAAAGTATCCGAAAATCAGAGTTAAAAACGACCCTTCTTACAAAGATATCCGCATCGTTGTTGAGGTGACAGACTGGCCTGCCGACAGCAAGCATCCGTCCGGTCGTTTCGTTAGGTCAATTGGCAGGGTCGGAGACCTCGACACAGAAGTTGCGTCGATTCTCATTACCAACGACGCGGAGCCGAGAGAGTTCAGTGTCGCCTGTAGGGCTCAGCTTCCCGACCCGCTTAACTATACGATTGAATCGGCAGAGATAAGAAAGAGGGTGGACCTACGCTCATCCCATTTAATCTTCTCTGTGGATCCCCTCGGCTGCGTCGACATAGACGATTCCATGTCGGTCAAATCAATTCCTAACGGGAATTTAGAGTTGGGGATTCACATCGCCGATGTGGATCATTTCGTTCCTAAAAACTCACCGCTTGATTTGCACGCTAGTAGGCAGTGCACAACGTTCTATCTCAGCGATCGTCGATATGATATGCTCCCACCTGAGATTTCTGGCAATTTGGCTTCCTTGCATGACAAATGTGACCGTCTGGCGGTTTCTGTGTTCTTCGAGTTATCCCCTAAAACGCTGCAGATTCTTCCCGAGAGGACGAAGTACAATCGTTCTGTAATTCACAATCAAGCCGCCATGACGTACGACCAAGCTGAGGATATAATTAATGGTGGCGACGGCAGGGCGGACCTCTATTCGGCTAACTCCGCCGTCTCGTTGATCGCTGGTAAGCGAGTCGATGAGGCAATAATTCCGGATATTCGTGAAGCACTGATCTTGTTGACTCAAATTCAGCGCGAATTGAGGTCTGAGCGAGAAAAGAATGGGGCTTTAGACCTCACATCCCAAATTGGTGGTGGAGAGCTAAAATTTACACTGGATGCCGAGGGTAAGCCTATTCAGGTGTCAAATAAGCAGGAGCGTGAGATTCACAAAACTGTCGCTGAGCTCATGATTCTGGCGAATCAATTTGTCGCCACGGAGATCCGAAAGAATTTCCCCCGCACATCTCTGTTGCGGATCCACCGAGGCAGCTCGGGAGAGAAGTTCGCGGACCTGGTGGCAATTTCGGAAGCAAGCGGTGACGCAATTGACATTACCAGCAATAAGGCGCTGGCGGGTAGCTTAGATAAATTATGCAGAGATAAGAGCGAGGGTGTCGAGGCTCTAGTGAAGAGCCTCGCAACCAAGGCAATGTCGGAGGTGAGTGAACGGCATCTTGTATGGGAGTGGGAGTGGGAGTGGGAGAGGGAGTGGGAGTGGGAGGGGGAGTGGGAGTGGGAGTGGGAGTGGGAGCGGGAGTGGGAGTGGGAGTGGGAGTGGGAGTGGGAGTGGGAGTGGGGAGCGCATCGCTGGGGACGATATTGTTTCCTTTCTAACCCTTTGAACTCAAGGCTGTTTACGTCTGCACGGGTGATCCCGAATTACTTGAGTTTTCTCACTATGGGCTTGGTGTGACGGACTATACACACTTCACAAGTCCAATCCGGCGCTACGCAGACCTTTTGGTGCATCGTATGCTCTTGGCGGAAAGCGATAAAAATGACAGTCTTCTAAAGTCGCAATCGTCGGCGTCAGCGTCAGCGTCGATTGAGAAAGTCAGTAGTTTCGCTGATGACGTTTTAATCCCTGTCTCAAAAGAGATTTCTGTTTTGAACATGGGGGAGAATGAGAAAGAGAATGATATGGAGATTGGAGAAAGAAGCACCGGTGGTCGTGATAGTGATAGTGATAGCGATAGTGATAGGGATAGTGATAGTGATAGTGATAGTGATAGTGATGGTGACAGAAGCGGTAGTGACAGTAGCGGTAGTGACAACAGCAATGACGATGCAATTCTTGATGACATTCTGGGAATCACTAAAACCAACCAGCAATCACAACAACAACAACAACAACAACAACAACAACAACAACAACAACAACAACAACAGCAACAAC
>Ga0115557_1001294_pt1 | contig 17226 bp, 18 predicted proteins | sample COGITO_mtgs_1104_FD_87280 | JGI IMG/M metagenome (GOLD analysis project Ga0115557, IMG submission 87280) | Pelagic marine microbial communities from North Sea - COGITO_mtgs_110421 | ecosystem: Environmental > Aquatic > Marine > Epipelagic | place: Germany:Helgoland, sampling site Kabeltonne...
CGATCTGCGCGTTGGCCTGCACTGCCAGCAGCATCGATAAAACGAAGGACGCAAAAGTTTGCTTTGACATAGACATTCTCCCAGGGAGTTTACGTACTCACATTTTTAAACAAGAATATGCCCAGCAATCCGTCTAGTCCATACACATTTTCTCTGCAATACAGTGCCACCATCGACAGTCACGAATAATAGCTAACCACGGCATTTCCCTTTGCAAGATCAATTCAGACCCAATACCAAGCAGATCGAATCAGCACTAACTCTCAATCAGGAGAAAAACATGAGATTCCTCGGGGCACAAAAACTCATCAAGATGGCACTATTACTTTGTTTCTCGCTAAGCGCCATGAGTCAAAGCAGTTCACAGAACAATGAACCAGATCCTGACAAGCAGCTAGAGGTAACCGAAGCCTTGTTTAAGTGCCTCACCGAAATGACCAGATCATCGACCGGCGCGTTCTTCGTGGATAATATGCTAGGCGACATCGATGCCACCGTAGCCGTAGCGAACTCTGAAACCGGTGGGGAATATCCTGTGGGATCGCTGGTTTCCTTGATACCCACAGAGGTGATGATCAAGCATCGTGAAGGCTGGAACGAGACCACCAACGACTGGGAATTTTTTGAGCTGACCGTTTCCGAGGAAGGTTCCGAGATTGCAGTTCGTGGAACTACCGAAGTCGTAAACCGCTTCGGTGGCAACTGCTTCGGTTGCCACATGCTTGCCCGATCCGAATGGGATCTGATTTGCGGCACCGGCCATGGCTGCGCACCTCTTCCTATCGATCGCGAGACTATTACGAATATGCAGAACGGCGACCCCCGCTGCATCAAGCAAGACTAGCTAAACAACCACTATGCCTGTCGGTTCCAGTTCGGGGATCGGCAGGCTAGCGAGCCTTCTCTACACCCCGGCAGCGGCCATCCCTCATGGCATAAGCACTAAAATTATCACCCAGCAGCAAAGAACTACTTTGAAACATTGCCACAATCTGGAATACTCTGTCGCTCCACCATAATCAGCACACAAAAATAATCAATTCAATAACCTAGGTAAGCTGCATATGTCCTATCTAAAACAACGAGTAGTCCTGAGCATTAGTGCACTCCTGCTTGGTCTTACATCGACCATAGTCATGGCCGAAAGTGAATGGCCTGAAGTGGCTCCGGCCGAGCCGCCGGCGCATTGGGGTGCCGTTTCCGCTAACTTCGAAGAAATCCCTTATCCCTATCCGGTACACTTTCTGGAGCTTAATCGTTTCCAGCAAGATATCCGCATGGCATATATGGACGTGCCTCCTAGCGGGCGCGCTAATGGCCAGACTGTCCTAATTCAGCATGGCATGAATTTCTACTCCGAAGCCTATACACCGACGATCAAAGCTCTGGCTGCCGCAGGCTTCCGCGTGCTAGCCGTAGATAGAATAGGCTTTGGTAAATCAACCAAGCCGATTCTTCCTTACAGCTTCAACTTTGTCGCAGCCAATATGAAAGCGCTGTTGGACGAACTCGACGTCGATGAAGTTGCGATCGTTGGACACTCCATGGGCGGGATGACAGTAAGTCGCTTCGCTATGATGTACCCAGACATTACGACACACGTTGTTATGGTAAACCAGATAGGTCTAACCGATCAGCGCCAGAGCCGACCCTGGAGCGACCCTTTTGCCGGTGGTGGCACTACTACCTACCAATCGATATTGCGCGGTCATCAACGCTACTTCCCGCTGCGCTGGCCACCAGAGCATCTGGAATTCGTCCGTCGTCAATTTGGGCAGACAATGAGTGGTGAATGGCCACGGCTGGCGCAGGTGCGCAGACTGCAGGGTCAGATGCTATACGATGACCCGGTTGTCTATGATTGGCAGCACATCGAGACCAAAGCCCTGGTTATAGGCGGCGAAGAAGATGGATTGGTCGATGATTTCCCAACTCTGGCACACAATGTGGCAAATGAATTACAGAACTCAGCCATATTGCTCTACCCGAATGTGGGCCACGCGCCTCAGATCGAGATACCCGATCTGTTCCATGCCGACCTGATTCGCTTCCTGAGATCAGATCCGAACGAGCCAGCCAGCGCCTGGAAATAGTCAGTCGCCCAGCTCAAGCTATTTGGTCCCAACTACAGCATCTGCGCTGGTAGTTGGGACCACATTAGCACTTCAGGTAGTTTCTCTGCCGCATACAACAATTTCCTTGTCGCCCCAAATCCTACTTTCATCCCCGCTCTATCGTGATATTCTAGAGTGCTAGGGACTGATGTTGAACGCCAAAAACCACCACAGCCCCGCCGTTGCTGCGCTTTACTCAACGATTTTCAAATTCGTAGGAGAGCGATGTTATGACTAGCATATTGGAGCACTCAAGAACCCCTGTTGATCCTGACCCCAGAGGCGAAGCAGTCCATTGTGAACAGATCGACTCTGTATTTCGACAACTACGGCTGATTCTGGGTGTAGATGCCGCCTCCGGCACCATGCTCGTCCTATTCGCTCTGCTCTTTGCCGAACAGATCTATCTTGGCACCTAACTATGGATTGCTGTGCTGCTCCTTAGCAGCGGCGTGTTCTACCTACTCGGTCGCTCACAGATCTACACCGCCTCGACGACCGAGAACAGCAGCTATAGAGAACGCTTTCTACTCGCGATGGTTGTAGCCTCAGGTTTTATCTGGGGCTCTACTTGGGCTCTCGCCCCGATCAGCGCTGAAGAGCTGGTGGTTGCACCAAAGGGAGCGACTCTCATCTGGTTCTGTCTAATGCTGGCAAACGCGACTATCGTTCTGTCTGTTAATCGGAAGCTATTCTTGAGCTTTGCCATACCTGCGGTTGGACTTCACGTTGCCTTCTCCCTCTACCAGGGATCTACGCAAGACCTGCAAATTGCCGGAGCACTAATTATCGTTCTCGCTTTCTGCTATTTCATGGCAATGCGAATCGGCAGAGATTTAAATCGAACTATTCGCCTGCGGCTTCGCAATAGTGAGCTAGACAAAAAGCTTAGCGCAGATGAAAAAACACTTAAGCTGCGCGAGGAAGAACTGGTTACACGTATCAAACGCGAAGAAGCCTTGCTGCTGGAGAAACAGGCAAAGAAGCCACAACGCGCAAGTCAATAAATCTCTGCCTGCTTCAGGGTCAGTCCGTGCAGAGTGCAACGGGTGTTTTCTGCGGCAAAGATGAACCCATCATACCGGTGCAATTTTTCTGCAGGCCTATCATCGAGGATAGCAATCTCATCGGAGCCGTAGTCAGTTTCATCGACATGACTAACCAGATTGAGATGGAATCGAAACTTCTGCAATCGCAGAAGATGGAGGCCATCGGTCGCATTACCGGCGGCGTGGCGCATGATTTCAATAATCTACTCACCGTGATCATGGGAAACCTGCAATTCTTGAAACGTGGCCTGGCGGACGATGGACGAGTAGACGAAACCGAAATAATAGACAAACTAGTTAAGGCGGCAAAAAACGGCGCAGACTTAAACAAGAGACTGTTGAGCTTCTCACGAGAACAGGCGCTGCTAAGCAAGGCAGAGGATATCAATTCGATTCTTGGCGACATGGAGTCGTTTATTCGCTGCATCATAGGCGAAGACGTGAATCTGGTTTTGAAACTGGACGAAGACGAAACTACGGCAAAGATCGACAAGACACAATTTGAGAACGTCATTGTTAACCTCTGCGTGAATGCGAAAGATGAGATGCCCAGCGGCGGAGAGCTAACGATAGCTACACGCCGTGTTAAGTTGCATGAGTCTGCAAATGGCATGTCGATGAGCAATATCGAGCGCGACTATATAGAGATCACTGTTAGCGACAATGGCAGGGGCATCCCAGCGGATATCCAGGACAAGGTTTTCGACCCTTTCTTTACGACGAAGGCAATGGGCGAGGGTTCCGGTTTCGGTCTCAGCACCGCGTTTGGATTCCTGCAACAATCCGGCGGTAATATTTCGGTAGAGAGCCGGCAAGGTGAGTGGACAAGGTTCACTCTGCATCTACCAGTGGCCATTGAAGATTCATCGACACATCAAACTGGACCTGCGCGAAGCAAGACAGACGTTCAGTACAGTGGAACTGTGCTTTTGGTAGAAGATGATTCCGGCGTCAGGGACGTCGCGACGCAACTGCTGTTGGAAGCAGGCTTCACCGTTATTGCGGCGAACGATGGCAACTCCGGGCTGGAGCGTTTCAACAACAACCCCAACATCGACTTGGTATTCTCAGACATCATGATGCCCGGCGGAATGAATGGAATCGACATGGCCAAACGCATTCTACAAGAGAAGCCGACGACACCTATTCTGTTAGCAACCGGCTATACTCAGCAAAGCCTAAAAGACAAGATTGATGAATCAGACCATATAACCTGCATCTCGAAACCCTATGACACTGAGAAACTGCCGGACCTCATCAACTCGATGATGGGCAAACACTAGTAATCAAAAGGAATCGAAAGCAAAACCCTTAAGGCTAGGACAGCATTCTCACTTCGCGCTGCGGAAAGGGAATCGAGATATTGGCTTCAGTCAGCGCATCTTTGATCGCCTGATTCGCAGCAAACCGAATCTGATGAAACTCTTGGGTTTTCGCCCAGCCACGAAATGCGATATTGATCGCGCTATCACCAAACTCTTCAATGCCGATCTGAATATTTCGTTCCTGACTCAGGCCTTCGACATTCTCTAGCTTCGCTTTTATTGCCTTCATCGCCGCATCTGTGTCGCTGTCGTAGGCGACACCAACTGAAAGCTCCAGAATTGTATCTGTCTGGGAATTATGCAGTATCTCGCCCACTATATGTTTGTTAGGGATGATGATTAACTCTTCGTCTTCATTGGTAAGCAGGGTGAATGCCAGATGAACTTCCTTAACCACGCCAAATACACCATGAATGCGAACCGTATCGCCAACCACAAATGGCCGCGTAAAGATGATGCTGAGCCCGCTCCATAGTTTGATAATAGCCCCTGAACAGCCAAGCCAGCTCCCAAACCCAGGGCGCCAACTGCTGCCAAGAAAGGAGTGACCTGTATCCCCAGCTTTGACAGAGCGATCAGCACCGAGAAGGAGATTATTGCGATGCGCGCGGAGCTCGCGAAGAATCGGCTAAGTGTTATATCCAATGATTTTTTTGCACACAGGGCAAGTACTAGATTGCTCAGTCGCCTTCCGACAAAAACACCTAGAACCAGCACCACAACTGCACCGAATATCTGGAAGCTATAATTGACCAGATAAGCTACAAGCATGTTGTAGACCTCGGTCATCTGCTCTAATTCTTCTTGTCCCATAAACTTTATTCTCTGTATCTGGTTATCTCGCGTATCATGTGAGCCTCACATTCTGCCACGCCAAGCAGTTAAGGCAAACAATTAAGCCTATATCCAGCGCAAGCAACGGTTATTCCAATTTCGCTATGAACTCAGAAAAAGAAACAGATCCCACCGCGAACGATGGCACCGCGATGCTATGCAATCGCCTGCGCAAGAACCTGCGCGTGCTGGGGAAATGGGCACGACAGCAGAATATCGAGTGCTATCGCCTGTATGATCGCGACCTGCCGGAATATGCCTTCGCCATCGATATTTACGGCAAACGGGTGCAGATGGCGGAATTTCAGGCTCCGGCCTCCATCGATGAGACGAAGGCGGCCGCGCGGCGTGAACAGGCCATCGCTGCGGTGCAGGAAGTTCTGGGCATTGAGCCTGAACACATCGTGCTCAAATCCAGGGAGCGCCAGCGTGGCAAGCAGCAGTATGAAGCGCAAGACCAGGCCCACGCATTCTTTACTGTCGAGGAGGGGCCCGCCAGCTTCTGGATAAATCTGGAAGACTATCTGGATACGGGATTATTTCTGGATCACCGCCCGATTCGGCAGTTTATTCGAGAGAATGCCTCGGGGAAACGCTTCCTCAATCTCTTCTGCTACACCGCAACTGCCAGCGTACAAGCTGCGCTGGGCGGCGCGTCCTCGACGTTAAGTATCGATCTCTCAAACACCTACCTCGACTGGGCTAGAAAAAACTACCTCCTTAATAAAATGGGTGGCAAGGGTCACCGCCTGAAGAAAGCTGACTGCATCGAATATCTGGATTCCAAGTACGAGAAATTCGATCTTATCTTTCTGGACCCACCGACGTTCTCTAACTCCAAGAGCACCAGCAACGTGCTAGACATTCAGAGAGATCATCTTTCACTGATTCGCAAGGCCATGAAAAAACTTGAAAGCGGTGGCCTGCTCATATTCTCGACCAACAAACTCAGCTTCAAGTTGGACGCTGAGGTGCTCAGAAAATATGAGGTACAAGATTACACAATAGCCAGCCTCGGCAAAGATTTTCAACGGCAGAAGAAGATTCACCAAACATGGCTTATGCGGCATTCCCAGCATCCAATCGGCTTGCGCTAGAACAGTTCGCGGCTTAACATCCGGCCTATGAAATACACATTAAGCAGCGCAGCCCTATTAGCACTACTGATCTTCCTTCGTTCCGCTACGGCACAGGATTCTGGCGCAACCCCCTTGGTCGGCTCCTGGGGTGGGCCGCTGGTTATAGGCGAAGATGATCTAGGTCTAATCTTCAACATCACTATGGCGGATGGCGAATATTCGGCCTCAATGATTAGTGATGGCTTGGGAATCTATGGCATGCCGGCAGACAGAGTGAGCCTCAGAGGACTCTCCCTCACAGTCATTATTCGCAGGCTAGACGTTGAATTTACCGGGACCCTGCGTTTCGATGAGGCTGGCGAAGAATTGCTGCGCATCGATGCAAGCTGGTTTCAAGGTAGTGAGATGGTGCCGGTAGTATTGCGCCCGGTCGAGTAAGACCCTGTAGAGGAAGGCTCACTAGATATAGCGACTCAGATTTCTATTCGCTCTGCCCAACCTTTCGGATAAGACCTTGACGATGTAGGTATGCAGCGCAGCTGTTGACGCTGGAAATCTGCGTGACATTTCCTCCAGCTTATCCTTGTCCAACCTAAACAGAACCGCATCGTCCTCGATGCGCACAGAAGCGGTTCGATTCTCACCGGTATAGATAGCCATCTCTCCGAGAATAGCCCCGGCCTTGTATTTTCGCAGTATACGCTCTGCCTGGTCTTGCACTTTAAGCACAACTACGACGGTACCCGAACCGACAAAGTAGAGGCTCTCGCCTCTATCGCCCTCATTGAACAGGTATTCGCCAGCCCTTCTCTTTTCGATGACGAAGAAATCAGATAGCAGTTTGACGTCGGCTTCTTCATAGGCAATGCGACCGAGCACGTCGTGCAATTCAAGATTCTGCTCTTCAGCATTCAGATTCAAATCCCGAAGTATACGTCTCTCACACCAGTCTACCGCCATATCCAACTGCTCCTTGTAGCGTCGCTCCAAGCGCTGATCACCGAAGGTGAAGAAGTCGTGCTTAACCAATTGCTTTAAGGACTTCTGATCTGCGCTACTAATTATGATGTGAAAGCCAACACGATCACTGAGTTGCGCAAGCTTCGAGAAGGTTACGATTGCCGATGTGTCCAGTTGGCTCACGTGATGAAAATCGAGGACGAGAAAATCGAACTTACTACCTTCCACTTCCATGATGCGATTGCGTATAGCGCTGATCAACTTGTCAGCAGTGCCGAAGAAGATAAATCCTTGCAGCACCATGATCAGCACACGATGCCCTTCTTTGTGAAGTAGCTCCCGCGTTTCCAGGTCGCGGTCTACATTACTTGCATGGTCGCTGCCGTTAGTCTCGATCTTGATTACGCTTAGCTGCGAATAGCGCACAACGAAGAGAGTAATGGCCACAAAGAAGCCGAAGGTGACGCCCTGCAGGATATCAGAGAAGATAATTACGATGAGGATCAGAATAACGACTACATAATCGGAAAGAGGCAGCTCATCACGCGCCTTCCACAGCCAATCGATTAAAAATTCCAAACCAACATAGATTAGCAATCCACCCAAGAGGAATGTGGGCACCAGTTCCATGAACTCGGTGCCCGCCAGGATCGCCGCTGCGACGAGAATCGCATTGACGATACCCATCAGTCTGTCTTTGCCGCCTAGGCGATCTACCAGTGCCGTGTCCGAAGCGTCATGTACACCAGGAAAACCGCCCAGCATTCCGTTCACAACATTGGTATAGCCCATGACTTCTAATTCATGGTCTGGATTTAAATCTTTCTTGGCGATTAGCTCGATACCGGAAACATCGAGCAGCAGCATCATGGAACACAGTAATGCAACAACGACGATACCACCGAGCTGCTCCCATATAGCCAGCCATCTAACTTCTTGTAGATATTCAAAATGAAAAATCGGAACGAGGGTCCAGCGGAATTAATGACTGGCAGCAGACCGTTGGCAGCAGCCTCGTCTCGGCTGATACCAGCTATTGCCAATACACCATAGAAAATAGTACCGAGAGCAACAGTATGCCCGGCACAGAAAGCCTATTGTCTCTAAACATCTTTCCGATGATCAGGCAGAGAGCGAGCACGACTGCCGGCGTAACGAGTTGAATAAATTGAGGGTCAGCAATCGAGCCAAGGTCGGCGTCGCGACCACTCGCTACGGTTAGGCCACCCTGTATGAAGATGTAGCCGATACCGGCGAAGAATCCACCCGTTACCGGATAGGGGATATAACGCACTAGATTGCCCAGTTTCAAGCGGCCAAGCAGAAGCAGGAACAAACCAGCAAACGTTGTCGTCACCATGATGGCGACAATAATCGTGGCTTCCGCCCCGACCGAATACTCGGAACCGAAGCTAACGTAGATGCTGCTAACGATTACCGCGAACACCGGTATCAAGCCATTGCGCGGCGAGCAGACAACGGCCTTGTAGCCACTGAACAGGGTGCCACCCAGCCCAGTCACCAGCGTACCGATTAGCAGTATGGCGATGCCCGGCACCGTAAGACGCTGATCAGTCTGCGCGAATAGCAACGCCGCAACCGACACGGCCACCGAGATGTTGACTAAGGCAATTAGACCGCCAGAGATAATATTGGCTATATAGCTAGACTGCATCGTAGAGTCTTATTGTTCTGTTAATAAAGCTAGGCCTGAGGATACTATCCGCCAGCTCGCGATGCCAGCGTGAAGCCCTATTTACGGCCCTCTAAGGAACTGCTTACTGTCTATATTTTCAATAATTTCCTTCCCTGTCAGCAAAAAGTGGGCCCATGGGTTATTGATAGAGTAAATTGAACAAATTCCCAGGCCCTCAGTCGAATGTGGGACAATTTCTGCTTTCTGAGACAGGCTTCAAGGATTATGAGAGACCAGAGAATAAACTAGAGCCTTTGCCTGTCTTTGACTATATTGCTGCATTATAATTCTCGAGTCCTTTGCACGTAGTCTTAGCCACTTCAAAAGGGCCTCATCAGGAATGCCGACTATGAACTACGCGATCAACCCGACCCTCTCTAATGAGAACTCCGAGAGTTATATCACGGCAGCGATTCTTGCAGGCCTTCCCTCGGCCTATTTTGCAATCCATGCGAAACAGCTGCTGGCAGCTACTACATGTATTCTGTGTCTACTCGCTGCTATTGCCGCGAACTCTGCGTACGCGACCACCATTCTCGCCATGGATATCGATAAGGTTGCCGCCGATGCCGAATTCGTATTCGAGGGCGAGGTAATCAACAGCGAAACACGTCAGGATAATAGCAGCGGCATAATTAGCACCTATATCACCTTTCGAATCGATGACATCATCAAGGGCGATTATTCGGGTGACAGTGTAGAACTGAAATTCATGGGGGGCGCATTTAACGGGCAGATAGTACAGGTCAGTGGGATGCGCATTCCCGAGATGGCGGAACAGGGAATCTATTTCGTCGAATCCATGTCTCGCGATCTTATCAATCCTCTGATCGGTTGGTCTCAGGGACATTTCATTATCGTCGAAGAGGATGGCGTACGTCGAATGCGCACCGCTGGAAATCAGCCGGTTACCGATGTAGAGCCGGTCTCATCCATACCCCCCAGCATCAAGAAACCGCTGTCGGTGGTAGAAGGCAACACCGACATAGCTGCCGGCGTCATGACCGAGTCCAGCCCAATCATGATTCAGCGAGCACTGACTGTTGAGGAATTTAAGTCGCGCATCACCGACCTTATAGACAACTAGGAGAGCAAGTCCTGAGAGTTGTCTCCTTAGTTTTCATACTTTTACTTCCCACTCATTCCAGCAATGCCTTCGAGATATCGGAGAATTTTGGGGAAAGCTCGCAGGCGGTCTTTCACGTGGGCATTAGCGGAAGCTCTCCCACCGGCGGCACCTGGATCACCGTCTTTATTAGCGCGATGAGCGCATGGAGCGAGGCCAGCAACTTCAAATATATTGCAGTTAACGACTGTCTTGATCCGTGTATCGATCACGGCACCGGCCTATTCGGTGACGGCGCGACGGGTGTCGACCTCGGGGCAGACGTGTGTGGCACCGAACTCCAAGAAAACACCCTGCCGCCCGGCACCTATTGGCTGGGCGTGAAAAGTTTCGCACCGAATGAGACGGGTGACTACAACATCGCTATCTCGCTGGTATTACTCTAACTCGGTCTAGCTCGCTTTTAATCCAGCGCCATGCGCACCATGGCAATACGCTTAGGTACCTGTCCAACAGGAATCTTCGCGATGGTTTCCATCTTTATCGCGTCTACGGCATAGGTGACGTTGTCTCCGGCCGCACCGATGTAGGCCCGCTTACCGTCGGGCGTAAAAGTTATCCACTCGGGATGCTGTCCTACAAAGACACGCCCTATCTCTTGTAGATCAGGCAGAGAATGAATATAGACATGGCTATACACCTTGCTTGTCGACCAGAGCATCTTGCCATCCGGTGAAACCGCCAGACCATGGGCAGGTGCTCCCTGCAGACCGTCTAGATGGGCCTCCTCCCCCGGTACTGCCGGATGCTCGATTCTGGCCACCTCTTCTCTCTTGTCGAAGTCGACAACGGCAAAACCATGAAAGCCGGAGAGTTGTACAAAGATACTCCTGGTTGAGCCATCGGCCTTGGTATCGAATGTCATGGGGCGAATTCCCGAGCTCATCTCAAGTTCCCACGCCAATTCATCTGTTCGGGTATCGATAACATTGATGGTTCTAGTCTGTATCGATCCGGCAACGGCGTAACGACTATCCGGCGTCACATAGACATTGTGAATGGCGCCGTTCACTGGCAGCGTCTTTACATTCGTCATGCTGGCCACGTCGATGATATCAACCGAGCCAGGCATCTCCATGATCGCCACATAGACCTTACTACCGTCACCGGTTACCGCGACATTATTAGGCCTCCCACTGAGAGGAATGCGTCGCTTAACACGCAGGGTTCTAGCATCTACGATATCCAGAGAATGCATGGACTCATTGGTAATATAGATCTGAGAACCATCCGGCGCTCCGACCACCCCATGTGGAATGGCTATATCCGATATGGTGCCAACAACTTTATTCGACTCAGGGTCGATTACCGTCGAATCGTCGCCGGCGGCATTGGTTTGAATAATGCGCACCGCTACACTTGATGGTGTACGCCTGACCTTTACGCCGGCAACCCAATCCGCCATGATCCTCCACTCGGGGTCGAACTGGCTATGGAAGTGCTTGCCGCCGCCATGAAAGGGATCGCCGCCCACGTCAGCAGCAAGAGGATGGGTCATGAAACGACTTCGCAGAGGGTCTTCGCCCGCAAGCACAAACTGACTCGCCGACTCGAAATTCATGCGCGATTGTTCATCGGTCCAGAACAGTTGATGCTCTTCAAGCCCTTGCAGCCTAAAGTTGCTGCTCCGGGTATGGCACTGTATACAGCGCACATTGCCTTCGCGTTTAGCAAGGAAGATAGGTTGCACTTCATTCTTGAAGAAGTCGAAATCGAGTTCGGGAGCCTGAGCAAGTAACAGTCCGGAAAAGGCGGATGCACTGAAGGCAAATAGATAAGTAATCACTCGTAGTCTGATGCTGGGCTTCATCGTAATACCTCTTGGTTTGGTTCTCAGAACAGTAAGGCTTATTTGCGACTACTCTAGCAGCTGAGCGACTCCTGTGCGAGGAAATGAGTCAGCAAACACTCTGAGATATACCCGCCTATCGACTACCGCATCTCTGAACTGAGCGGACATAAAATGGTTTCCCTGTGCGGCATCGGTATCCGGGGGGAGTAGATTTAACACAATAGGATCTTGGGCATCCCCATCCTCATCACGATCGATAACCAGGGTGGCAGCGTGAACAATCCCACTGCTGCCGGGCTCTTTGCGTATATCGAAATGAAACAGGTTCGTTAGTACATCGAATTCGAATTCTGCCCAAAGCCGTATTGAGGATCGCTCGAAGCTAAGACTGAAGGTCTGTGCCCTGGGCGCCAGGCCAGATTCCAGGGGAGGTGTTGTGGAAGGCGCACGCCGCGGCGTTAACGCCTGCTCATAGGCATACGCCATGGCAAGAATTTCGGCGTCCTGCAGAAAGCCGCCCAGAAGCTCCAGGCCCACTGGCAAGCCATTGCCAGTGAAGCCGACAGGCATCGACAGCGCCGGCAGACCCGAGTTGGCACTTAGGCTGCAATTGCTGCCGGCCTGCGCCTCCCCGGTAAAAACCTGTGTGCGCTTAATCGTCGGGTAGGCGATCGCATCCAATGCAAGCTCGGCAATCACCGCCTCTATCGCCTTGCGCAGCTGCGCTCTGGTGGCGATCGCAAGCTGGTAGGCTTGCTCATCTAACTCCGATTCATTCGATCGGCTCAGCACCCCACCCACCGCCTCGTGATACAAACCCTGACTCGCGATACTATTCAGATTCAGATTCTCATCGACAGAAAACTGCGCCAGGTATTGATCGATATCTGGCTTGAATTCATGACCGATCAATCCGGAGCGCCGAATCAGGTCGGCCATGTCTGGTATCTCTACATCGATTATCTCGGCGCCCTGCTGCTCGTACCAATCCAGTGCGTCTTCCAGGGATCTACGCAAGTTGACGTCGGTACCCTCGAAATATTCCTGCAGCCTACCGATGCGTAGCCCGGACAAATCGACCGAACCAAGTCGCTCAACAAAACCAGGAAGAGAGGCCCCCTGCACAATCGCCGTTGCCTCATCGCGAGCGTCATAGCCGATAACAACATCGAGAATAATAGCCAGGTCTTCTGCGCTGCGCGCCAAGGGGCCAGCCACATCCTGGGTATGTGAGAGCGGCAGAATTCCATAGATACTGGAAAGCCCCTTACTGGGACGCAGCCCAATAAGATTGTTGAATGCGGAAGGGATGCGAATCGAGCCGCAGGTGTCGGAGCCGAAGCCGGCTGCGGCAAAGCTCGCGGCTACTGCGGCGCCAGTGCCGCCGCTGGAACCACCGGGCACACGTCTGGGATCATAGGGGTTGCGAGTCTGCCCAAGCAGAGAGCCAATGCTGGTAATACCATAGGCATATTCGTGCAAGTTAGTCTTCGCCAGGATGATGGCACCCGCCTGAATAAGCTTGTCGATCTGCGCCGCATTTTCGCTAGGCACAAAATTTGCCAGGGCAACGGAGCCTCCCGTCGTCGGCATGTCATCGGTATTGTAGTTGTCTTTTACCACTATCGGCACACCATGCAGGGGACCGCGAGAACCGGTTCGCTGCCTCTCCTCATCCAGTGCCCGCGCAATGTCCAGCGCATCGGCATTGAGGCGCACGATGCTGTTGAGCCTGGGCCCTTGCCTGTCATAGGCCTGTATGCGATCCAGATACTGCTGGACCAATTGCACAGAACTAAGCCGTCCTTGCTCTAAAGCGCTGCGTATCTCGGGGATGCTGGCCTCAAACACATCGAACTGCGTCTGCGCATTGATGGCTGAGGAAGTACACAACAATAGAATGACTAGTAGACGAGGAATGCTGATCATGATGCATAGCCTTGTAATAAGGGTTAACAATAGAAGAGCAGAAAGTGTAAGTGAACGGCAGATCGAAGACCACCGTCAAATCGATCTTCTTGGAATGCCAATCTGGATAACCGTTCTTTCCTGTCAGCTCATAAAAAAGGCCAGTGAGATGTTCACACATCCCACTGGCCTTCCAGAATTCAAGACCTTGTCCTGTACTTCCTTAGTCAGGCATTCTCGCCGCACGAATCTCGATCTCGATGAGCCAGCCATCGACGACCAGGCCTGCGATCTGCACGAAAGAACGAACCGGCTTCATGGGATTCTTATCACTGCCAAAGAACTGTTGGTAACCGCTATTGAAGCCGGCGAAGTCTAACTCGCCATCGGGACCGGATACGGCGAAGGCACGAACCTGAACGATATCTTCCAGCGACCAGCCTTGCGCTTCCAGAGTCTCCTGAAAACGACTGAAGGTATCGATAGTCTGCTGCTCCATGTCACCCCAGGTGCCATCAGCTTGTTGGCTCGCGCCGGAGCCACTCAAATAAAGCGTCTCGGCACCGGCTGGAATCATAATATTGTTATAGAAGTTTCTGCCTTCTCCGGTTCGCACGATTTCCGCAGCATTTGTTACAGCGGCAACACCCATAACGAGCGCTAATGACGCGGCGATAGAAATTGCGGTGAATGGCTTCTTAAGATTGATCATGACGTAATTTTCCTCGGTTCAGTTACAACAAAAAATAAACTATGTTTCTGTTAATTGCGCATCGGGCATGGTCGCCTCTTTCGCAGCCGTCTTATCGCCCAGAAGTCTTGTGGTGATCATTCCAGTTGTGATGGCGCCATTCACATTCAATGCAGTACGCGCCATGTCGATCAACGGCTCAATAGAAATCAATAGCGCCGCAATCGTAACTGGAAATCCCATTGCCGGCAAAACAACTAAGGCTGCATTGGTTGCCCCGCCGCCAACGCCGGCGATGCCGAAAGAGCCGATCGCGATGATTACCAACAGGCTAACAATGAAATTCAAATCGATATCGACACCCATGGTCGGCGCTACCATCACGGCCAACATAGCCGGGTAGATTCCGGCGCAGCCGTTCTGACCAATCGTTGCACCAAAGGATGCGGCAATATTGGCGATGGGCGCAGGCACCTTGAGCTCTTCAATCTGCGCGCGAATCGTCATTGGAATGGTCGCTGCAGAGCTGCGGGTGACGAATGCAAAAGTAAGCACAGGCCAGACTTTCTGAAAATAGGTCTTAATATTGGCACCCAAACCAATGATGATCGCCGCATGTATGGCAAACATGATGACGATGGCAATATAGGAAGCGATGACGAAGCTGATTAGATTCCTGATCGCCTCGCCATCGGATGTGGCAATCACTCTGGTCATTAAGGCAAGAACACCATAAGGCGTTAGCGCCATGACTAACTTAACCAGGCGCATGATAATAGCTTGCAGCGTATCTACAGCGCCGCGGATGCGCTTGCCCTGATCGGCGTTATCTTCCGCTACCAACAGGGCGGCCACACCAAATATCAGGCCGAAGACAACCACACCAATTATCGACATGCTGCGATGGCCGGCGAGGTCTGAGAATATATTGGAGGGTACAAAACTGACCAGCAATTCGGCCAGGCTAAGGTCGGCGACGCTACCCTGACGAGCTTGAAGCACCTCTGCTCTAGCCATCTCCACCTCACCGCCAGCCAGGTCACCCGCGTTAAGCCCGAATAGCAACGCTATCGTGATACCAACCAGTGCCGCAATTACGGTAGTGACGATCAGTGTGCCCACGACCGTACCACCAATCTTCCCTAAGGACTTAATCTCTTCGACTTTTAGAACGGCGGCAATCATGGTGATGAGAATAAGGGGCATGATCATCATGCGCAGCAGGGCGACGTAGCTGTTCGCAACCACATTGGTCCACTCCAGAGTAGACCCCATAACCTCGGCATTTCCACCGAACGCGCCCTGTAAATACATACCGAAAACGATACCGCCAATTAGGCCCATGAATACGCGACGGGAAAGGGTGAACGCACTGTTCTTTGAGAATTGGTAAAGCAGGCTCAGCAGAGCAGCAAAGAGAACCAAGTTTACTATAGCTATAATGGGCATATTGTCGGCTCCTGATAGTCGTTTCGACCTAGTCTAACGGGAAAGCGTGTTGATGTAACTCACAACATTAATAATGCCGGCCTCATTGCGCAGGGTATTTACCATGGTGCGCATCTGCGCTCCGTACGTATCGTCAGGGTGGGCACCCCGATATCCTGCCATGAAATTCTTCAATTGGGTGACCAGGTACCAGTCATTCTGGCCGGCTAGAGCCGGCGCACCAAGGCTTTCGTTGCCCTGGGCACTGTCTCCGTGGCACACGGCACAACCACCATACAGGCCGCGACCACGAGCCGGATCACCGCCCTCTATAGTCGCTTCTGCAGGCACATACTCCCAACTGCCCACCCAGTCGATAATGTCATCGATCGACTCATCGCTGAGTTTCGTCGCCATCGGACGCATCGCTATGCCCTCTCTGTCTTGAGGATGCACACCGCGTCTATCAGCACGAAAGTTCTCCAGCTGCCGTCTTAGGTACCATGGCTCCATGCCTGCAAGTCTGGGAGCCTGAACACCCTCGTTGCCACGGCCATCGGCGCCATGACAGGTTGTACAATAGCGATCGTCGAAAGGCTCTCGCTCTGTTTCTGCCGCGTAAACGCCTCCCATACACGTTATGCAAAGGCTAAAAGCCAAAAAGGACTTCAACATACTCTTACTTCTCCAAATCAGGGCCAAAACCCCTGAATAAATAGCACCCAGCCTGGTAGCAGACCCGTTAGAGCCCGGCTCTAGGCCCTTAGTCGCCTGTCCATATCCGTCATCGCCCACTGCGCCGACATGACTGCGCTCTCCTGCCAGGCAGAGTGCATGCTGACTTGATCGCCTATCATATAGTGACGGCCATTTACGGGCTGCTGCAGAGCCCGATACAACTCTTCTTCCTCGTGAGTCCAGCCGCTAGGGTTACGTTGCCAGCGAGCGGAGCAGCCCAGCATGTGATTCATTCGATGCCAGGCAACTGTAATCGGCTTTTCGACCTGATTACGGTAATTTGGGTGAATCTTCTCGCCATCACTCAAATGTGCCTCGATACGTTCCTCATGGGTCATGGCAGTGTGGAATGAACCGTCACCGAAATCGTAAGCGGCGAGCAGTATGCCCTTCTCTTTATGTATGCCGGAGCTCGGGTACCAGATCTGGTTGCTTGGATTGTTCATCCAGCTTATACCGCCGTAGATATCGTCCTTCTCCCAAAAA
>Ga0115557_1001301_pt1 | contig 17196 bp, 14 predicted proteins | sample COGITO_mtgs_1104_FD_87280 | JGI IMG/M metagenome (GOLD analysis project Ga0115557, IMG submission 87280) | Pelagic marine microbial communities from North Sea - COGITO_mtgs_110421 | ecosystem: Environmental > Aquatic > Marine > Epipelagic | place: Germany:Helgoland, sampling site Kabeltonne...
AAGATTTTGTTTTTTGTGTGTGTGAATGAATGTGTGAATATATATGTGGTGCAACTTTCATTCTTCTGTTTATTGTAAGTAGGATTTCACCAAGTCACTTTTTTATGACTGGCTCGATGATATCGAGGATCCCCCCACAAATTGCTGGTCTCAGCCTTGGAGTTGGAGGAATGTCATCTATTCTGTATGAGCTTGGTGCGAAAACCTTAGGCGATACAGCAGTGGCCATATCATCAATCCTCTTTTGTGCGGTAACGATCCGGTGCATTATTGTCGATAGAGCGGTTCTGGTGGAGGAATTGGAATCGCCAAGAATACTGAGCTCATATGGCAACCTCCAACAAGTTTTCTGCCTCTTGTCTGCAAGGCTCCTCCCCTCAACAATCGCCATCCCTTGCTTATATATCGGAGCGACCATCCAATTAGTCTTGATGCTGTACTTTTTAAAACGGGTGAGTGTGCGCCGACTATTTTATTTTTAGCCACAAAAAATCTTAACATTTTCCTTCACACCACACCACACCACACCACACCACACCACACCACAACTCATCTCATCTCATCTCATCTCATCTAATTTCCAGTGTCATCATACGAAAACACTTCCCGAGCCATTCTGGAACCCTGTCTTATGCAACATCGCGCTGACCTCTATCGCTGCTTCTATAATTGGCGTCCCCGAAAGGCACTTTTGGATTGGTGAGTGAGTGTTTGTGGTCGAATTGTACTCATCGGTGACTAACAACATTCCATTCCTTAGCAAATGGGTCTTTCTTGGCTTGTGTTATATTTGAGACTATAATCGTACCGATACAAGTTTGGCGAATCCTGGCAAGCCCAGAAAAAGTAACACAAGACATTTCTGTCAATATCCTGCAAGCTCCGTGCTCGCTCAATTCTCTCACCTTTTATTCGCTGCTTCGAGCAGATATTTTGAACTTAGGGCAGCGCTGGAAAGACGTTATAGGAGCTGTCATGTTCTGGAAGAGTTCGGTTCTTCTGGTTATAACACTCTATGCGACATGGAAGCGGCGAGCCGTGTTACGCGAGAAGGGATTTCACGCGGGTTTTTCAGCCCTCACTTTCCCGACTTCTTCGACGGCAATGACGGCAATTATCTACGGGAAGGATTTCGACAGGGGATTTGAAACTTATGGGGTCGTTTTTTGCTTGACAACAGTAGCTATCATCTCTTCTGTTCTAATTAGATCACTGTTCGAGGGTGGTAGGGCAGCGTATAAGTCGCGTGTCGAAGGAAAATTCTCTAGTATCTGACCCAAATGTGAGAAATACAAGATGAGATGTAAGGTAGCCCCATTAAACGTAGGTCAACGGTTAGGGTTATTGTTATTTGTTTGTTTGTTATTTAGTAATTTAGCTAGGGGCCACCGGAGTGCTCTTGTTATCTTGGGCCCATAATGCGCCCCGTCGTAACTTTCGTCGAAGACGTCCATGAGCGTGTCAAAAGTATTAAATACAGCAACCCCATGGCAAGCCATTATGGCATTTGACTTTTTGTTATAATCCCGTAACACATGGGGGAAACGCCAGTCCTTCGGAGGACAAGCTTTCAACTCCACATGTGGTTTGGGGTGTGGGTTCGTTGACATCCATACAATTCTACTCTTATCGTCACTGAATAGGGTCAGCGCATCTTTCACAAAATTTTCTACCTTCTTTCCGTAATCCTCAACAGAAGTAAATTTTCCATTTGGCCATCCGGCGTCCCATTGTCCAAAATTAACCAAAAATACGTCGCACGAATCTCTTCTCCTTTTTAACTCCGCGAGCACCTCATAATCCCACCTTGTATACACATAATCTAAAAAGTCGCAGGTTTCCTTCGTTTCAATCAATTCCGAACATCCATATATTCCAACAAGTGTTGTCCGCATCTGGCTGTCGCCGAGAAAGCAAACATTATCGTAGCGGACATCAGTGAATAAGTGTTCCAATTCAATAATCGAGTTTTCATCTCGCCATTGAAACTGCGTGGAGGGCGTTCTTTTCGAATTGAACATTGCGGGGGCAAGCATTGGTTTCTTATTCTTGCGGTAAGCCTCAAAGTGATACGCCGCCCCATGTTTGCTGGTACCAGAGATTATATCCACGGACACCTCATATAGACTAGAGGAGGGATCCAGGAGACAGTCACTTTCAACATCGTATGTCTCCACTTTATCTACCAAATTTAAGCGACTAATCACATATTCTCCCTCCATCCCGGCATCAATAACAGCCTCATATTTCTCCCTCTCATCACTCCATACCAGAAATTTAGTGTGGATCGTCGGACCTCTCGCCCTAACCAATGATTCCAGGTTTCTTTCTGGACCGTCAACGCTTACAACTATCACAAGACCGTACAACGTGATGCACATCCCAAAAATACAACTCTCTGGTTCTGTAGGTCTTCCTGTTGGCATCTCTAACTTGTCTTCAACAACGACATCTATGGTCTTCAGAGGCATTCGCGGCATTTTCGATCTCAACAGGATTTTTTCGCTCACCATCATCCAACCGGCGAGGACTATGACGAAGATCATCGCTCCGCTGTAACGACTGAGGGAATTCATGCTCCAACATTGACACTCCTCATGATCACGTTCATACAATGCAATAAATGCAGTAAAATGGGAAAAAAATGGGAGGAAAATGGAGTTCAAGTTTCAACGAAAAGCAGAGAAGAAAAAATTGGTGATCGTTTCAGAGCCCAACTCATTGTTTTTACTACTCGCAATTCTTTCAATTTGCAGAGAATATATTTGCAGCGAGAACCCTATATCGTCAAATTTTATCCCCAAACTCTCAGGTCTGCCATGGACACTTTTCCTGCAAAGGCCTCTCCACTTCCTATCCTCGTTCTCTACCGTATATCGAATTCCCTTGACAAATCGCAGAGCTGCACGGACTCCCGGCTGAATGCCTTTTATGTGCCGTCAACCCCATCCGATCCATCGGGCAAGCGCGGCGGCCTGCTGATGAGTGACGTATTTTCTCATGCCCCTCATTTCATTGTACCCTCTGAATACCACTGGCGTCTGCGCGTGAACGGCGCAAAGAGAGGTGAATACGAGTTCTGGGATGTTCGTGATTACGGCCGAACCTTACCGGTAACTGAATTCGTCACGAACAACCCCGAGGATCAGAAGGTAATGGAGTCATACTTTGGTAGTGACAATCTGTCCCGTGGCTTTATTAATGATGCTGATGTTGGATCGGACGGTGCCGGGGGGAAAGGTAAACGCAGGGGATTAATGTCAAAGTTGAAATTGTCCGCATCGTCGTCTTCATCGTCTGCCACCCACCTCCCGCAGGTGGGTCAGTCGACCCTCCTTCGGGTGATGTCCTTCAATCTTCTGGCCGTAAATCCTGACCTGGGGCCGTCACTGTTATCGACGCCGCCGAAGGCAAGGTTCGCCACAAGATCTGCCTATGTGCCACCGATGCGACCGGTGACGAACCCTGCAACTACGGCCAGAAAAACGAACAAGACGTTCGCATCATCTTCTGTTCAAAGGCAAAAGGTCGACACTCCCTCCCTCGATCACAACGTCGATCTCTTTAACGACACCGTATCTCAACCTCCTACCATTGCCCGGGCGGAAGGAAGCGGAGGCGGTGCCCCCAGTCGCGAAGAGTCTCTCAAATCGTTCTACAATTTTCAAAAAACCCGCCAGAATCGAAGATGGGATGAAATCGAGCAGCGTTGGGTGGTCACTGATGATGACGTCGGTAAGCCTGCTTGTGGGCAAGCGGGAAGGAAAAAATCGCGCTCATCGGAAACCGGCGCTGCTGCGCCCAGGACGCTGTCCAACACGAAACTAGCTGTGGAGAGTAGATTGAAGAGAGAATCTGAGACGAAGAGTAAGCAGAAGGAGGCGGTTGATAACTTGAGGAAACGGAATGAGAAGGCTGCTCTGGAAGAGAAATCAACGGACCTCGCCCGCATCAAGCTGGAGGAAATCCTGACCGCCTGGTCGACCGAATACGGGAAGAAAAAGTCACTCTCCGCCCTCCTCGCCTCCCTCCACACCGTCCTCTGGCCCGGCACAAAATGGAAACCAATATCTCTCGCTGACCTTATGACGAAGCAACAGAGGAGGAAGGGATATCTCAAGGCGAGCTTATTAGTTCACCCGGATAAGACCAAGGATCTGGGACCGGAGGAACGGTTTAGAGCGACAAGGATATTCGACGCCGTTGCGCAGGCATGGAAACTGGAAAACGAAGAGGAAGGGGGGGATTAAGGATTGCGCGTTTGGTTTTGTGTGTGTCGGAAATGTGGCGTCAAAATAACCTCTTTTAATCCTTTAAATATCGACCGGATCTGCTATTCGCCCTTCTTGTTTATCTTTCCTGGAGAAAAAATTAGACTTTCCCGTGATTCGGGACGCAGTCTTGCGGATTTTTCGCCCGCTCGGGAGGGAAGGAAAACGTAGCCTTTTCAGTTTCGTAAGGACACCACCACTGTCGGTATTATTTTCCTTGTCCTTGTCCTCTTCCCCTCCCTCGAAGTTTTCATGCACTGACCCGTCATTGCCAGTTTCCCACATTTCATCCCATACGGGCGGCGTTGTCGGCGTTGTCGGCGGTGCGGTGGAATCATCATCAAGATTTTCCTCCTCATCCTCGGTATCTTCTTCGTCCGAATCGTCCATATCTCCACTTTCAGCGGCTTCTCCTTCTGGATCACTGTCGTCTTGACCTTTTCCCAAGCTTTCCACAGGCGGAGGGGGCACAGGCGTTGGTGGAGGCTTTGGCGGAGGCGCAGGTGCAGGCGCTGGGTCATCAGGAGTTGGGGGAGGAGGAGGTGTTTGTGGCGGCGGAGGTGGCTTATTGTCCTCCTTGCTGCTGTCCTCCTTCTCGTTCTCGTCCTCCTCAATGATGATGCTCCTTTCTTGGGAATCGATTATGTAAAGGCCCAGGCGCTCCTCAACTTGTCGAACATAACCGCTGATCTCGACCAGCTTAATCTCAACTTCATCGCGGTCCTTCTCGACGCCGGCAAGGGCCTCTTCGAGCTTCTCCGCGACAACCTGGCCCTCCTCAAATACCCTGGAATTCTCATCCTTGATCCTCGCATTTTCTTCGGACAGGCGTTCGACTTCACGCACCAGTATCATTTTCTTCTCTTCCTCTCCCCTCCGTTCCCTCGCAAGTTCGCGCAGGGCCGCACGCAGCACAGACTTCTCCTCCTCGAATCCCGAAGCATGCTCGTTCAGCTCTCGGATGGCATTGTCCCGGCTGTCAACCATTTCGTAAATGGCTGTGTTATTGTTCCGCAAGGTCTCGCATTCCAGCTCCATCTCAAGGCGGAGCTCCCGCTCACGTTGCAAAGCCTCAAGCATCGTCTGAGATGACAGCTCTCCCGCCATATCCATTCGCTCCTTATTGCGCACCAAGTCGACAGAATCACTACTAATCCCTCCTAAAATCCAGCTGAATGGATTCAAGACGCCGACAACACGCTTAAACAAGCCAGGCTTCAGCTGTGACTTTGCGCTCGCCTGCTTCATGCCCTCAAGGGCAGAAGCCATTACCTCCGCGCGCTCCTCGATCTCGCTGTTGCGCTTCTCCAGGTATTCATTCCGGGAAGTGGTGACTTGGTTCTCATCCGCGATTCGGGCATTGCTTTCCTGCAAAGTCTGGCACAGAACAGCGGTATCTCCGTAAGTTTCATTCAGGACTGAGTACTCTGTCTCCAGTTCCATCCTCATGGTCTGTTCATTGTGGAGCTCTTCTGTTGTGCTGTCAAGGCGAGACACACAGTCGTTGTACAATTGAGTGAGAGAGGTGAGTTCAGCTTGAGTCACATTGATTGTATGCTTCAGGGTGGTTATCTGGGCTAGGTGGGACTGGTGAGTGGGGTTACTCTGATCGCGCTGCTGTTGATGGAATTGTTGGTAATGTGGGGGGGGGGGAGGGGGGGGCTGTTGAAATTGCTGCTGTGGTTGTTGTTGTAGATGATGATGATGATGATGTTGTTGCCGCATCGGTGGCAGAGGTAATGTCTGCTGTTGCGTCGCAGTAGTCAGCTTATTTTTCAAGACAGAGAAAAAACCCCCCTCCATACTCGGCCTCCCTCCACTAGCTGTCGTCGTTTTTGGAGGTTGTTGTTGTTGTTGTTGTTGTTGTTGTTGTTGTTGTTGTTGTTGTTGTTGTTGTTGTTGTTGTGGGGGGAAAGGTTGCCGGGCAAAGACATTAGCATTCCCTCCACTGTTGCTCTCGCGAAGGGCTCCCCTCTCATTGTGAAATTGGTACTGTTGCTGCAAGCTGGACTGCGCTGCAGGGGGAGGGGGAGGAGGGGGCGGCGGAGGCGGTGATTTATCGACAACTTGTTCATGACTTGGTAGATCGCCACTACCTCCCCGAAACAAAGGCACCCATGTTCGGCGATAGTGTGGCCCAGCGGCGTTACTAACTAAAACAGTCACGAGAAACAAAAAGGACCGCATATTTCTTCAAGGAATTGAGAGGCCGGGCGATGAAGAAAGGATATTTATTACTGCCAAAAGGTGATTGTAAGGGTGGTTCGATGTCGATTGCCTCACGTGGTGGTGGCGGGATACGACAGGGATACGACAGGGCGCAGACGAAACACACCCACGCGTCAAAAGGAAAGATATAACGACGCTTGTGGTCGACAAAACTTTCCGAGTCTTGAGTTTAAGATGTGAACACTTGAAATTGGCACACATTTCCTCACGTCAGAGAAATAAGCTAAAGGGACAATAAATATACTCAATTTGAATTTTTAGCGCATCTCAGAACACCAGAAAGAATTTGAGCGCTCGTTTCAGGATTTTGGGTTGTGTAACTTCACCGCATCTACCCGAACACACGTATTCAAAAACCGGGGCGCATTCGTCAACGGCAACCATGACTCCCGAGCAGGTGAAAATCGCCAAGGTTGTGGCAGCCTACTGGTTTATCTCCATCAGTATGGTTTACCTCAACAAAATTTTGATGTCTTCTGATACAGTTTCCATCAATGCACCCCTCTTTGTGACTTGGTACCAGTGTGTCATTACCTGTGTGATCTGTTATGTGTGTGGTGTTATGGGAGAAAGGCTCGGTGAGAACGGCAAGAACGAGGATTACGACAGGGTGGAGAGTCAGGAATCTGAAACGCGTGGTAGGGGTGAATCAGAGAGGAATTCAACAACTGTGTTTTTTAGTCAGGTGAGTGGGAGCATTCAATTCATTCTTCATTCATCCATTCATTCATTCCTAACGAAGAGAGAATCGATCTAAATCTAACAACCACAACAACCACGCACAAATGTACGTCGTACACACAAAAACGACGGACGGCGTTTCTTTATTTTTCGGCAGTTCCCGAAAACTACTTACAACCAGAACACTGCCAGGAGTGTCCTCCCCCTTTCTATAGTCTTTGTAGGAATGATTACTTTCAACAATCTTTGCCTCAAATGGGTCGAAGTTTCCTTCTACAACGTCGCTAGGAGTCTCACAATTGTTTTCAACGTTGGTTTGACATTTTTTCTGCTCGGCGACAAGAGCAGTAGCAAGACTCTTAGCTGTCTTGCGGTGGTCATCGTCGGATTCCTTGTTGGGAGTGGGGGAGGTGAGATCGCTTGCTGCTCTTCTCTTCCTGTGGATGAAACATATCGCTCATGCGCCTACTCTCTCTCTCTCTCTCTCCTTTTCGACGTATTGAATACGAAATACTTACAACACACCTGCTCATTGCGACAGAGCTGAATTTTTCCATCAAGGGTACCTGCGCCGGTATTCTTTCTAGCCTCTTTGTCTCCCTCAACTCAATCTTCACCAAAAAAATCCTCCCTTGCGTCCAGGACAATCACTGGCGCCTCACATGGTACAACAATATGAATGCTTCTATCCTCTTCCTGCCGCTGATTCTATTGTTTGAGAGCGGGGTAATTTATGAGGCCATGGGTGGCCAATTAATGAGCCCCGTTTTCTGGGGGGCTATGACAATTGCCGGTGCATTCGGTTTCAGGTATGTATCAAAAACGCCGGTCTGATTCCGTACCTTTTCTGCAGCATGCATGTTCTAACATAACATAACACAAAACACTCCCCGCAGCATTGGTATCATTACTGTTCTACAAATAAAAGTAACCTCACCTCTCTCCCACAACATATCGGGAACGGCCAAAGCTGCCCTACAATCAATTATGGCATTTTATATTTGGGGAAACCAACCTACGTTTTTAGGACTATGCGGCATTGCAATGGTGCTAGGAGGGAGCCTGCTATACACTTACGTCAAAATGAGCGAGAGAAGGAGCTCCTTGCCATTGTCGGGAAAGTAAAACATGTTTGAAAATAAATTGAAGCGTTGTTTGGTGGCAATTAATTTTCTACCTTTCTACCTCTCTACCTCTCCTTCTCTTGTGCTTGATCAGCTGGTTTCTCTGACACGATAGATGAAAAAAAAAAGGAGCAGAAGCAGAGCAGAGTGTGCAGGAATAAAAAGATACTGGCAGTGTGTTGAGGGTAATAGTTGACGGTATTTGAATATTACCTCTTCGTCTGTATCTCTTATCCATTCCAGCCAACGAATGGAATAATTCATCGAACGCAAATCTATTCCCCCCATATTTCAACTGACTTTTGTTCGCACGGCGGCACGGCAATTCAAGCAACCAACAAAAAAAACAAAAATTTAAATTTCTCAGACCAGCGATTCACTAAAAATGGCTAAATATACTTCCGAAGAGCCCATTCGTCACGCATGGAGTACTGCGACTGACTCGAAGGCAGGAGGATTAACAGCCATTGAGGATGGAGCAAGTCAAACGAGCACCAATTTTGCTGCAGGGGGCAGTAGTAACACCTTCTCTTTAATGGGCGTCACTGAAGCTGAAGATCTTGTGGAAAGCCTTAAATGCTTTACAGTAGAAGAAGTCGGGTGCGGAGACTTTATTAAGCAGCATACGACACTGGAAAAATTAAATTTACTTGCTCACAGTCATGCACAAAACAAAACAGATGAGTTTGTGCTGGAAGCTTTTTTGACGTTCGGGAAGGTAGAAACTCTGGTTGGAAATCTGATCGCGCTTGAAACGTGGAGGGACCGCGTACTCCCGAAACTGAAGGACGAGGGAACAAAAATCAATGTGAAAAGAAAAGCAAACGACAAGACAAAGAACACCAAGAAAAAACCTTCCACCACAACTGTGACCACAACCCCCGCCGAGAACAATACTATGAGGCTCTACTTTACAATGTACCACGAGATTACGATAATCAGCTTGCTGGAGGTCTTTCTCTTTCATTCTCACTTCGCAAGTTCTATTAATGAGGGCCTTCAGATTGAGATAGTCGATTATGTGAGCAGGAGGATGAGGGATTTAAGTGTCCCTTACCAGGCGAATGATATTCTAAAAAATGCCAAGACGAAATTGTCGGCAGCGAATCTCAGTGAGAGGATCGAGAAGAGGACCAAAAAGGAGGAGGTCAATGATCACTTGTTGGACATTCAATACAAAGTGGCCGTGAAAGCGGTCACCATTGGAAGGTATTTAGTGGAACACTTTGACGACCTGACGGTTGGGACGCAGGTGCGTGCTTTTGGGACGACGGACGGTCGGTGCTATCCTGTCATGCACATGCATGTGGTACTGTACCATTCTTCTTCCTTCTTTCCGTCCAGGTCGCTTATTTTAACCTTTTTATTCCCTTTCCCCCCCCCCCCTAATCCTAATCCCTAATCCCTAATTGAACACCACTATGCAGTCTCGAATTCTAGACACACACGATTATCTCGTTGGATTGGTCCCCTTGGTTGACGAGCCCCCTTGGACTCGGCGCACAGAAGAAGGCAAATGGGAGAAGCTTTCGGATGACTACAAATGGGACGAGGTCGAACCATCTGAGCTTCTCAAACTTACGAAATTAGAAGCCCAATGCTGGCTGGCGCTTTACCATTTAACATGCAACAAGCTGTGCCGTGAGAAATACGGCCTGAATGCATTTAGAAAGGAGCAGCTGCTGCGGCTCCGGAAGTTTTTGAACGACGTCGTTTTGGATCAGCTTCCAGTCCTGGCAGATGTCATGAGGTACATGGACGAGCTCGCGATCATGTCTGTCCCCGAGGTCTCGAGTGGACACGGCAGCGCTCTCTTAATGCAACAGGTGGCGTCAGTGAGGGAAAAGACATTGAAGGACAAAGACTGGGACCAAGTCACGAAGATCCAGTGCGACAACATCTGGAGCAAATTCTCGGACTCGATGGACATGGATTTGAGGAAGATCTCCGAAATTTACAACGAAGACGGAATTGAGGATATCTTGGGCGAATCCAAGCCATTTGAGCTAACGAGCTTGCCCATATATCGTGTCGCGGTGGAGGTATACGAAGATGAGACTGACGATTCACTCTTGCACTTGATTGACTACGCCATCTCAAAGGGCGATAAGGGAGCCTTGACAAATACCCCAGATGGGGAATACAAGCGCTACAAGTTAAAATCTCAAAACTCCGGGTCTGCAGAAGACACAGAAGACTTTGTCGTGCCATTCGACGCCAGGATCAAGGTCATAGTAACCTTTGCCAACGAGCCTCCCCATGTCGTTGTTGTAAGCCTTCCAAAAATTGATTTACCCACACAAGCGATAGAGAATAACTCCAACAGCACCACACCTCAAAAGCTAACGAAGGAAGTAACAGTCGGAGAGGATATACCGAAGAAGGTTTGGAAGCAGTTTGGAAGTGCCATTGTGGAAAAACTTGTCATCCAGCTTCAATTTGTGGCCGTGGGAAGCTCACGGTCAGGAAGATCCGGACAACTTTTCTGTTACAAATTTGGAAGCGGTTTCATCAGCCAGCCTATTGATACCGGAGATAATTGACTAACGAAGCGGATTATTGACGAAAAAATAATCGTTATCTTTTCGGTTGTATTTCTTTCTACAAAGGGCGGGCAAGCTTAAGTTCATTCTACTCGCATTTTGAAGCCAGCGATCATCACTATAATATTCTCGAGGCACCAGGCACCAGTTTTTTAGGGTCACTTTTGTTCTGTTTTAGCACGACACGCGCGTCGAATGAACATTCCCAACTCAGTGAGGTAATCATTCTCATCTGAGGGGATGACATCTTGGATCTCGTGACCTCCACCAACCACAATTGTTCGGTCGGCCCACCTGATCAAGTCAGAAACCACTGCTAATGGCACGTTCAGATCGTTCCGACCGAGTACCACTAATGTCGGGGGAAACATTGGCGGCCGAGAACGCAGTTCAAAGGAGGCGGAGTCCATCTCGGCAAGCCCGTTGCTGAAAAATGTCGATTGACCAGCGAGAATTTCTTCAGCTTTTGCTTTAGTGTGAAGTCCGTTGGCAAGAAATTCCTCCTCAATCACGGAAGCAGATTTCCCCACCTCACATATCGTGGCGGAAAGATAACGGGCGCGAGTAGCAGGGTTTGCTACAGGACAAAGCAAGAGGCAAAATTTGAAAATTGGCAATCGATGGCAAAGTTTCATTGCTAAGAAACCCCCAGATGAAGACCCGCACAGGCCAATATTCGAAGAGCCGAATTCAGACTGAAGCATCGTTGCCACTGCAGCAAGCAGTTCGATAGTTCGCCCTGTCTCATAAGGAGCGTCCTTTCCGCATGGGAATGTACACCGGACAACCCGGTGACCAAGCGATGCAAGTTTTTGGGCTACGTCGGTATGAGAATGCATATCGCCTTGATGGAAGCGACCGCCATGGACGAAGAGGATCGTGCTGTCAATTTCAAAGTCACCAGTGGCCGTCCCACCTGTGGTAACCAAGGTGGGAATGATACAAGAAGGAAGTTCCTCATGTAAAAAAGGTTTCGTAAAAGAAAAAGCCATCTGCAATATTTTTTGAAACGAAGAGTATATTGCGCCAATAGCAACCGCAAGGAAGGGAGGGGGCAGTAACAAAGGTGGAAAATCAAGTGTTTATTTATTATATTTGATGAGGGAGAGGTCGTTCGCGATTTTTACCTTCCTTAAAAACGCATTAAATTAATTACGACGACAAAGGACCCAACGCGCCGCGCTCTCCTCAATATTCTCTGATAATCTTGGCGGCTTTTTTCGCTACATCAACATGTTTTTTAAGCTCGCTCCACTTCTGCTCTTGGCGCTCTTGTCGGTCTTGTCACCAATAATTGCAGGGGGGGCATTCGGGCTCCATCACATTCAACGTAATTCCCGGTTTCGCTCTCTACATATGCGGGGTGGTGAAGTAACCGAGGTAACTTCATTAGATGATCTATCGTCGAATTTCTTTGAAGGGCTGACCGTCGTTGACTTTACAGCGACCTGGTGTGGGCCGTGTAAGATGATTGCGCCTGTGTACGAGCAACTTAGTGACGACCTTGAGTTTAAGGAGGTCAAGTTTGTGAAGGTGGACGTCGACAAAGCCGGTGAGTTTGTGTCATTGCTGACTATGTGTTTGCCGTTTCATCACTCACTGCCAAACCGCTGGGGTAACCACCATTTTTGAATTTTCTCGACCTGCTCATCTCACCACACCACTTTACCCCACCCACCTCAGCTGAAATTGCCCACAAATTTGATGTCGCTGCCATGCCCACCTTTGTTGTCTTGAAGGATGGGGAGGTAATTGCCAGACTCTCTGGGGCCAACGGAGAGAGGCTCAGGGAGCTGCTGCGGGGGGCTGTCGAAAGTCAGGTTGGAGGCGAGAGCGCAAGCAAGATGGAAGGAACAGACGCTGACAAAGAATGATAGCTTAAAGAATTGATGGAAGCAGGCGTGTAAAAAAATTGCCATTTTCTTTACAAACAAACATAATATTCAAATTTCCTCATCTCGCCAACCCCATTTCCTCCTCCAGCAATCTTATTTCTTTCTTCGTTAGCACCTTCTCTTTCGGCGTGAAATCGTACTTAATAGCGTTGTCGAGCATTGTGAGCCTGAGCCATGCACTCCCAATGGTAGCCCCCTTTAAGCTGACCGACGGGGTTGGCATGACGGATATCATGCGTCCATTAGCCTTTGCGACGACCTGTGGGTGTATCAAGTTCTCCAAAACGAGCAGACAGCAGATTATGTCATCAACCCCTCTCGCATTCTCAACTTCTCTTCTCCAGATTATTGAGCGTTCCTTGCTCCAGCCCCCTTTGCGCGAGACGCTCACTGCTCCTTGGGGCAGCGATGATTCAACTAAGAGGAGACCGGCTCGGAGCTTGCCAATAGAGGAACTGTTGATACCGTTGTAAACCAGGGCTTTGGGTCAGTCAGTTGCCGGGAGGTCCCCCCTTGCCCCATTACTCGGCTCGGCCGTCCCGTTAGCGCGTAGAGCCTCTACTGGGTCGCTCTCGTCGATGTCAGCCGCGCATTCGTTCTTTATCCTTAGCAGCTCACGATCCGTGTGTGCTTCCTTCAAAGAGCTCTGCAACTCGTAATTTTCGTCCGTCTTCCTCACTAAACGAGAGGGGCTAATCCACTCGTCGTAGCGGCTACTAAACTTATTATAGTGGACGCAGACGCCGACAACATCATCACCTATCTTGTGAAGCTTCAGAATCCGAGCGTCGTAGAGTAAATCTCCTTTGAAGCTCTTTACCAGCACCCGCTTCCCCTCCTTCAGTGTGATTTCTGTGTCAATTTCCCCATGTTCGATTTCGTCCATGGAAGTTACAGACGCCAATCCCATGCTTTCATCGTCAGCTAGGTTGTCTTCTTCATCAGCCTCCTCATAGTCATCCCCCTCCTCCTCAACGTCTGCTTGCTTACCCTGCAGAATCTCGGCGAATTGTCGTGTCTCGACCATACTCCCCGCACGTTCAAACGCCATCACTAGCTGGCTAGAAGGCGCCGCTCCACCCAACGAGGCAATCACTGCGGCTATCTTGGTGTCTCCGTCGAATTTTTTCATCTCATCTGAGCCAGGGTCTTGGACCAGGAGCGATTTCCCCAGACGCCAGTAGAGCCTTCCTTGCTCGTCCTTCCCAATAGGCGTGTTTCTCCCGCAGGATCGCATCCACCTGCCTTCAACGTAGGTCCTCAGCGTACCAGACAAGAAATTTTGGCGGGCATCCTTGCGCAATCGGTGCATTGACCTCCCACATACTTCGTGAGCACACAAACTTCCTGTACAGAACTTCTGCCCTTTGTAGAGATTTCCCAACTCCTCCTGGAAGCAAGTGGATTTTTTCGGCAGGAAGTCGCAAAAACCGGAATTGTCTAAATTGTGCTTCTTGTTGAAGTCCTTCTTGTCTTCTTCGTCGTCGTCGTCGCCGTCGTCGTCGTCGTCGTGGTCATCACCAACATTCATCAACAAGCCTCCAACTCGAATTTTGACAACGCCAAGGGTTAAATCGTCTTTTTGCGCGACGGCAAAGCAACGTCGGTTCTTCGCTCCGACTTCGTAGATCTCTTCCCACTCGCTCGCATCAGGAACACGGACCAAGGGGGCCCCAAACTCTACGTCAGAGAGCCCGCAAAAGGCGCATACTTCTTTCGGAACAGTGTAGTCCCGAGCAGGCGTTTCTCGTCCTGAATGCGTCATGATAAAGTCGTCGAGCAAAGCGCTATTTGACTGCACACGGGGTTGGTTGTTAAGGTTGTTGCGCGCTGGCCAGATAAAGTCGAACACATAGTTTAGCGCCCGTGTGTATTCCGGGCCCATATTCTCGTGAACCTTGACAAAAGTGGAATGACAAAGAAGCGCCTCCTCGCGCTGTTCCTTCCTTTTCAGAAACAAGATGATGCTCTTCTTGGAAACGGTTTCGGCATCATCAGAATCAAAGATCTGGCTATTCTCGTAGGTCTGCAGTTGCAAGAGAGCGGTGGCACCGAGAATGCTCTCTTGCTTAGTTGTGTTGTCGAGACTGCCCGCGAATTCCTTCTCCCATTTTGCAGCGAGTCCAACAATATTGGCTTTGGAATCGGGATCGATTGGCCTACCGCTGTTGGGGCGCTTTACAAATTTGCCAATCGATTTCATGTAGTGAACCTGGCACATGTCAGAATTATCAATGCAGCGGAAGGAACACCGTTTGTTCTTGGCTGTTGTAGCCGTGCACTGTCGTTGTCCTACAGCGCCAGTGAAATGACCTCCTTGAGTCGGTGTCGGCGTTGGCGTTGGTGTCGGTGTCAGCGGCGGTGTCAGAGTCGGCGACACTGAGTTGGCCTCGGTGGTTATTGTGTCGCTGGGGGCAGGGGACTCGTGCTCAACAATCTCGACAGACTCAGCCATGACAACGTCATCGTTGTCATCGTTGTCAGCTGTGGGAGACACATCAACCTCTCCAAGGACAACCTCCCCGACAACCTCTCCGATAACCTCTCCAACGACTTCTTTACCGTAGACTTCTTGCTCGCCATCACCTTCATCAGCGGCTTCCTCCTCTTCCTGCTCCTCCTCCTCGCTCTCATACACCGCTATCGACCGCATAAAATTAGGCCTGAAGTTGGTCTCGGCCATTTTGTTGATCTCTTCCTCCATCCTACTGCTAGCAGCGTTTTCGAGTTCGTTCCTCTTTCTACGAACTTCGTCAACATTCGAACAAACGTCGCACATCAAAGCTAAGATGTTGGTCCATTCAACCTTCCCCCAGTCCTCTTCTGCACTCCGGAGTGTGACAATTCCGTCAACCATGGCGTTGAAAAAGTCGTCGGACTCGGCGAGTCTGGCAGCATTCAAGTTGACCCGCATGTCAAGTGCCGGAGGAACAATCGTGTCATCAAACCCGCCGTTGTACGGGCGTCCCAAATATCCGAAGCTTTCCATGCACGCAACCGGGTACTTCAGAGGTGGGACAGTGCCACCGAGAGCTTCATCGACCTCCTCCAGCGTCCACACGTCGCACGCGTCGATTTCTTTGAAGTAAACGACATAGTAAAGCGCGCCGTCGAGCACCTGTGGGTGTTTTATGACTCCCTGCAAGTTGTCTTGGTTGTTAACTTGCTTGTTGATGCGCGGATCAGAGTTGTAGAAACACTTCTTTGCAATGCAGTCAGGGCAAAACCACTCTTCACTCGGAATAGTGGTAATCCTGAGAGCCCATGTATTATAGCTGCCCTCACAGCGGTCGCAAAGCACGAGGCTGCCTCCATTGTCCAGCTCGTTAGGCTGCACGCAGAGATCGTCGTCTAGCCACTCGTAAGGGCGGACTTTGTCATAGCAAAGGACCCAGTCGTTAAAGAGACGGTGGAAGACAGCGCTGACCTTCTCCATATTGTTCAGAGCGACACTTCCAGACTGGTTGTAGAGGTGCGCGTTGGCGTACACCAATTTGAACTCCCGTTGAAATGCAGTGACAATATCCACTTCCGGAACTTTGTTTTTCACTCTCCGTTGCATCTTGATACCCAAATCTCGAAGAAAGATCGGCCTTAGGACACGGTCGTAGTAATTCTGCGCCTCGTTCGGCAGAATCGGGAACCGGAACTCGCTGCTTTGGGGCAAGCAGCATACACTCCTTAGGACGGCAAGGCAGCGGCGCACCCCGTCGGGAAAGGACGCATTGTCTCCCGCGAACTCATCATAAGGGGTCTTGCGCCAGCTGATGGGAGGGGGGACATAATCAATGTCGGTGTCGGTGTTTGTGAAACTGCAAGATAAGGTATGCGATACACCGATACAAGGAAGGCAGGCATGTGAGGAGAGGAAACAAGTGTGGTGTGTGAGCAGAGATTGGCAATACAATTCGCAGTGACGAGGACGAGAACGTCAAGAGAGAGAGAGAGAGGAGAGAGAGAGGCACCAGCAGTGTGCCTCGAAAGGGGGAAGAACGGTAGCCAACTCACCTCTTCACCTCTGCTAGCGGCGCCGTCAACGCATTCCAATCACTCCGTGCCTCATTGACAAATTCTTCCGGCTTACAAACATTTTCTAAAATGGCCAACGCAATATTTTTCGTCGGACCTGAAGCGTTGTTCTTGAAGACACGGCTGCTTATGGAATAAGTGAGCTGCTTGATAACCGATGCCTTGTTCTCCGGACCGCCCTCAAATTCATCGTCAGGAGTATCCTTCGCACGGTCGATTGCGCGCTGGATCTCCCTTCTGATGGGCCCCCCACTGTTGGTAGGAAGACATATTATGTTGTGAAGAAAGTAAGTCCAGTTCTCACCCCCGCCATCCTCCTCATCGTCGTCATCCCCATCGTCCCTCATGGCAGCTGCCGCGACAACGGTACCGTCGCCGTTGGTGGACACGCCATTAGACTTTCCTTCGCCTTCGCCATCGCCAT
>Ga0115557_1001304_pt1 | contig 17162 bp, 9 predicted proteins | sample COGITO_mtgs_1104_FD_87280 | JGI IMG/M metagenome (GOLD analysis project Ga0115557, IMG submission 87280) | Pelagic marine microbial communities from North Sea - COGITO_mtgs_110421 | ecosystem: Environmental > Aquatic > Marine > Epipelagic | place: Germany:Helgoland, sampling site Kabeltonne...
ATCAGGCGCCGAGTCAGGGATCGCCGCCTTCCGCCGCATTCAGTTTACCCCCGATCTGTTGCCTTCGGATGTCACCGGCGTGCCGATATTCGACCCAAGTAATAATAGCTTTCATTTCCGCCGCGGCCCTCTTTTTGCTCATGTTGTGCTAGCCGACGAGATCAATCGCACCTCGCCAAAAGTGCAATCGGCGATGCTCGAAGCGATGGGCGAGAAACAAGTTTCTGTCGACAACACAACCTATCCACTCGGCGAATTATTCTTCGTTATTGCTACTCAGAACCCGCTTGATCTGGTTGGCACTTACCCGTTGCCTACCCCTCAGCTGGATAGATTTTTATTCAAACTCACCATGCAGCATATCGATCGCGAGGCTGAACTCGAAGTCTTATCCACTCACCTTGATCGACAACAAACATTCCATGACGACGAGGCCGCGCACAGCCGCACAGTAAGTCAGATTGACCTATTGCATGCGCGGAGGATTATCGATTCTGAAGTTGAAATAAGCAGCGCAGTAAAAGTCGCTTTAGTTGATATCTCTCGGGATTTGAGAAGCGATCCTCGCGTTCTGCAAGGAAACTCTACCCGCAGCATTGTGCTTATGCTGCCAGCGTTGAAAGCCGCTGCCGCACTGGACGGCCGCAACTATGTGAGCGCAGCCGACATAGAAAAACTGCTGCCCCGTGTCTTCGCCCACCGCTTAGAACTCGCCCCAGGTGCCGGAGATGTGAACGCGCTGCTTCGCGAACTCATGCTGCCTTCGATGGAGCAACTCGCTAGATCTACCCTACGCTGAGGCCTAAGAGTGATGGGACTGCGCCGAAAAAAGCACCAATCAACACATGAGCGGTCTCAGCACGTTAAGCAAATTTTATTGCTCGGTGCCGTCGTATCCGCATGCTTAAGCTGCGGTGCTACAGGCCAAAATCTTAGCGATATTGAATTGCCTGCGCCGGAAATTTGTTTTGGCCTTCGCTCGATTGTCGAGCCCGAAGCCCTCGCCGTCTGCAGTGCGCTCGATGCCAGTCAACGTATCCGTGCGCGCGAGCTTGCGGAACAATGGCTTACTTCTGCACCAACCTCCTCCGCTGCACACTACACGCTCGCCGAGGTGTTGCTCACCGTCGAAGGCAATGTGCCGCGCGCGCTTTTCCACCTTAACCAGGCTGAGGCAAACAGCAAAATTCGCTCATTCGATCAGATGATCGAGGCAGGCAGCGATCTCCCCGTAGGTTCAGCGCCCGAGACACCACTGTGGCATTACCTCACCCTTAATCAACTGTCTTCGGTGCATCAACTCATCGGCAATCAAGAAGAGTCTCTTCGCTATCTCGATGCCTTGGCCGAAGCGTATGGAGTCGACCTCGAACCCTATAAAGGCTGGCCTTTAATCAAACTAGGCCGCTTCGAGGACGCCCGGCAAAGCGCGCTTCGCGTCCTTGCCAAGGATGACGTCGACCGATTTTCCGAAGCGCAGGCGTGGAACACACTCTGTGCAGTAGAACTCAGCGCCCCTCAAGAGTCGCGGGCTGCACCCGCCTGTGACAAGGCGCTCGAATTAGACGAGGCTGCGCAAAATACACGAGAAGAATTAAGCACCGTCACCCTTACAAACGCCGCAGAAGTCGCCTTGAGCAGGCTGCGCATCGATCAAGCTGAGCGTTTAATAGACAGAGCGACGCGCTACCCAAACCCGAGCAGTGTTTCTAATCCTTGGATACAGAAGCTCTACCTTACGCTCGCCCAGGGTCGGTTCGACAATGCGCAGAGCGCGTTAGAACAAATGCTCGTCTGGCGTAACAGGCAAGATCCGCTTATTGGTGTTAGCAATCGCGCCGAACACTTTCTTGCCAGTGCGACTTTTTTGCTGCTCGCCGGATACACTGAAGAGGCTGCGCGGCTTGCCGAATCCGCGTTGAATCAGCCCGATCGCAATGGCAATTTTAGCGCCGACGATGCACAGAAAGATGCGATTGCGGCATTGCTTACCGCCCTCGCCTTTCGCGCCGACTATGAACGCCAGCTAGAATTTGCAGCGGCTCAAGAGTGGGGAGTCAGACTCTCTGCCACCGCCTCGGCGCAACTCACTCGACTTGCCGCTTGGCGCGCGGGTCGCCGAGCAGCGTCACTTTTCGCTAACGCCGAGACCATGCGAAATCGCCTGCGTCCCTATGGTCCGCTCGACGTTCACATACCCGAATGGATAGAGCCTGAAATCGCACGCCTGCTCGGCGCGGGTGTCTTTACCTCGCTAATCGAAGACGCTGAGACCCGGGGCTCTTTCAGCGGCGCGCAGGGCTACAAACACTCTTTCGCTACCGAATCTGCGGCTCTGCGACACGATTCTGACGGAGTGATAGATGCAGGCACGCTCGCCCTCTCACTGCTACCCGATGCCGAAGCGATGCTCCGCGCGCGAGTCCAGTGGCATATGGCTCGCGCGCATTGGCAAAAAGGCGACAGCGGCTCGGCGCGCGACTTTTTTAGCGCCTCACTGCGCCAAGACCCAAGCCTTGCTCGCCGACTCGGCGCAGGCATTCCTGTCGCCATTAGTCATGACGGCTCACCCTCCGCACTTGCGTTAGCTGATAGGTTATCAATCTCACCTCGTTTTGAGGCGTCACCCGAGGGGCTAGCATTAGAGATAAGCGCAAACATCCTTTGCCTCCGAGGCAGCGAAGAGGCAGTGATTTCATGCTACACTCCTGCGCGTAAAAGCGAGTCAATTACTGGTGATTCCCCAGCCATCCTCTCTCTACCTCTTGCTAACGATAGCGCCTTGGTCGCCGTTGAGTTTCAGCGCCAACTATTCGGTATTGGCGTCGAGCTGAGCAAAGCTCAACGATCGGCAATTATGGGCGCGAGCGTAGTATTGAGATCGCAGAGTTACGGCAATGACACCTCGCTACCTGATTTTTAAGCCGGGCGATTGAGCAGATCAAATTGCACAAACTTAGGTAAGACGGTCTGTAAATCAGCGCGTGACTGAGCGACTGGGGATTAGACGACACCTTTACTGCGCGCCACAACGTGGCTCGCCACGGGAAAATTGTGAACATTGAGAATACTCTAGCCAAACGAGTCATCATCCTTCTCGCGGCAACCTCGGCGCTCGGCCCTACCGCAATGCAAATATTGCTCCCTGCGATTCCAGTTATCAAAGAAACGTTCGCCGTCAGCGCCGAGGTCGCGCAGCTCACTCTCAGCCTGTCCATGCTCGCGATTGCGATTGGCACTCTCACCTATGGGCCTCTCTCGGATCAGTTCGGCCGGCGGCCTATTATGCTGCTAGGCCTGTGTATAACCATCATCGGCTCGCTTTTCTGCTATTTCGCCAACACGATCGAGATGCTGATTCTCGGCCGAATTATTCAAGCGTTTGGCGGCGCTGTCGGGCTTGTGCTTGCGCGCGCAATCGTACGGGATGTGTATGGCCCTGAACAGGCCGCGCGAGTGATTGCAACACTCGTTATGGTGATGGTAGTGATGCCCATGCTGTCGCCCGCGCTAGGCGGTGAACTGATGCATCGCTTTGGCTGGGAGTCGGTGTTTCTTGTCATGGCAATACTCAGCCTCGGCATTCTGCTCGTGCTGCGCTCCTCTCTCGTCGAAACGTTGGCAGAGCCGGTGCCTTTCGACGGTGTCGGTGCGATGCTTGGTAACTTTGCCCATCTATTTCGCTCGCGCGCGTTTCGAGGCTATGCCTTCTGCGTAAGCTTTGTCTCTGTGGTGTTTTTTGCCTTCATCTCGGCTGCGCCCGAAATCATGATCACGGTGCTCAACCGCCCTCCTACAGAATATGGTTACTATTTTATTATGGTGCCGCTAGGGTTCATGGTCGGCACTTATGTTGCGCGTCACTTTGGCCGGACTCTCGGTATCAATCTTTTAATTATGCTCGGTGCCAGCATCGGCATAGTTGGTATAGTCAGTGCCATCGTTTTGCAGCTCCTCGGCTTTCACCACCCACTCGCGCTTTTTATCCCTGTCGCCATCGCTGTGCTCGGCAATGGCATCACACTGCCTAATGCACAGGCTGCGGCGATTAACGAATTTCCTCGTTTCGCAGGCACCGCGTCGGGATTGACTGGATTTTTACAGATGGCTTTTTCGGCTATCGCGGCACAACTTGTCGCTGTTATCTTTAACGGTACGGTGTACCCGCTGTTGCTCATGATGCTCGCCGCGTCGATCGCCTCGCTGCTTTTTTTCTTGGCAGGGACACGAGAAGTTGGCGCAAAAGTCGTCAACAGCCAAAGCTAGAAAGGACCATACGTCGGCTACAGACTGCGCAACTGCTCGCAGAAGCCTTGCTCATCTCGCAAACACCGCAGATCGAGAATGAGTGAACCATCCGAGAGGCGTCCTATTATAGGCTTAGGTAATGCACGCAGCGTTGCCGCCAGCTCGGTCAGTCCAGCATCGCTCTGTCCTGAGCGCAGTGAGATGGCGATCGCACGGCTCGGCATCAGTTCCAACGGGAGCGCGCCGCTGCCAATCTGACTCTTGCAATCGAGTCCGCCAGTAACAAACTTCTCACCGACTGCCTCACGCACCACTGGTAACACTCGCTGCACAGCTTTTTCGATGTCATCGACTGACCGCGTTAAATCCGCCAGCAGTGGCAATCGCTGAGGCAGAGACTCTGGATCTCGGTACAGCTGCAAGACTGACAACAATCCTGCCAGCACCGTTTTGTCGACTCTTAAGGCGCGCTTGAGGGGGTTCGCTTTAATGCGCTTAATGAGATCAGCCCGGCCAACAATGATTCCAGACTGCGGCCCACCAAGCAGTTTATCGCCGCTAAACGTGACCAGATCAGCACCCGCCTCGACCGTCGCCCTGACTGTGGGTTCTGGCGGCAGTCCAAAGCGGGCCATGTCGACCAAACAGCCACTGCCGAGATCCGACACAAACGGAATATTCGCGCCATGGGCAATGGCGGCAAGCTCGGCTTCGGGCACCGCGCTGGTAAAGCCACGTATCTCGTAATTACTCGCATGCACCTTCATCACCAACGCTGTTTGCGGCGATAGTGCCGCCTCGAAATCGCGCGCATGGGTCCTGTTAGTCGTGCCGACTTCGCGAAGCTTAGCGCCCGCACTTTCCATCACATCGGGAATGCGAAATGCACCGCCAATTTCGACCAGTTCACCGCGCGAGATGATGACTTCCTGTCCTAACGCGAGCGTGTTGAGCAACAGGACAACGGCAGCCGCATTGTTATTAACCACGGTTGCAGCCTCGGCGCCCGTCAGCTCGCTGATCAGAGCTTCGAGATGCGAATCTCTGTCGCCGCGCTTACCTGTCTCTAAGTTGTATTCGAGATCAACCGCCTCACCCGCTGCGATGGCCATAGCCGCTATCGCCGAGTCGGGGAGTCTTGATCGGCCGAGATTGGTATGGATAACCGTGCCCGTAAGATTAAACACAGGCCTAAACAGAGGTTTAAATTCTTGGCCAATGCGCGTAACTGCAGCCTCTGCGACGCGCTCGGCGACGACTTCTCGAGAGAGGCTCAAATACTCAGCCGCGGCGCTCGCCATAGCACGCCGGAGAATGTCGACCTCGGCTCTAATCGCAAGTTTTACCGGCTCTCGACCTAAGGCAGCGATTGTTTGCTGCAGCGAAGGCTGCTTGAGAATCGTGTCGACCGGCGGGATTAGCGCGAATACTCGTTGATCTGTCATTACTTAACTCTACTGCTCGGTAGTTGATTCATTTTCTGCACAAGCCAATAGGAATGGCCGCCACAGGATAAAAACGATGACGACAATGTACGGAATAGTCGTTTAGCGCGCAATCAGGACTTAAACTAAGCAACCGTTTATGAGATAAAGCGGCCAATAAAAAAAATAACTAATTCGACGACCGTGATGGGGATAAAGAATAATGCAGGCTAGAAAACAACCGCTAATTATTGCCAACAACTTCCATCCAGCCACAATCGAGGCATTAGATGCCGCTTACGAGACGACTCACCTTTGGACTCTCGATGAGGCCGGAAAAAAAGCGAAGCTTGCAGAATTAGAAGGACACTGTGTCGCCGCTGCGTCGGCGTCTTGGGCGACCGACCCGCTTCTCTACACTCTCGATTCTCTGCGAGTCATTGCCTGTTTCGGCGTTGGCGTCGATGGGATTGATTTCACTGAAACCGATCGCCTCAATATTCGGGTGACTAACACCCCGGGCGTGCTCGACGATGCCGTGGCAGATATCGCACTCGGCCTCATCATCGCTTGCTCTCGGAAATTTATTCTCGCCGATGCGTTTGTGCGCAAGGGGCAATGGAAAAAAGGCCCCTTACCGCTCGGACAGAGCCTCGCTGGCAAGACACTCGGCATCGCAGGCCTCGGCCGCATCGGCCAAGAGATCGCCCGCAGAGCGATGGGTTTCAAACTCAACATCGCCTACCATAATCGCCGCCCCAAAGACTGTGATTATACTTACTGTGAATCTCTCAATGAGCTTGCGAGCCACAGCGATATTGTTGTTAACGTGCTCCCAGGTGGGCCCGCAACGCGCAAGATACTGGACGCTTCATTTTTCGACTGTCTTGGCGCGGAAGGTACTTTTATCAACGTCGGACGCGGGCAAAGCGTCGATGAGGCTGCGCTAGTACAGGCATTGCAGAACAGGACTATCGCGGCCGCCGGTCTCGATGTCTACGACCAAGAACCCGGTGTACCAGAGGCATTGATCGCTTTGGACAACGTTGTGCTTTTGCCTCACATTGGGAGTGCGACGGGTGAAACACGGACCGCGATGGGCGACCTTGTCATCGGGAATTTGGCGTCGTTCTTTGCCGATCAAACACTGGTGACTGAATTCTTTAGCAGCTGAGGACAACAAGCACAGCACGGCATCCATTAGTCTCTGACATAGAAGTAGATGTACCTAGCCTCGGGGTCATATCGCATGTCCTCTTCTCCGGTGACTACTCGCGGATCGGTCAGATCTATCTCGACAAACAAATCTCGATAGGACGGGCTAAGCGAGTTGTACACCACCTCTTGAACAATGAGCAGGTGAAAATGCTCAAGGTCGAGTTTGGCTGCGTGCTCGCTGAACAGGTCAAACAGTTGTGGTATTTTTCGCAGCTCTTGATACTTGGCCGCCTGAATTATTGCTTCACCATACAGGTCGTATGAGCGAATATCCCCACTCTGAAAGGTGCCCTGAATCGAGTTATAGGCGAGACCAATAGACGCTTTAATAGGGCGCGAGTAGTTAAATTTCTCAAGGTTAGTATTAAATGCATCCAGCATAGCCAGGGCGGCAGAAACTGCGCCATCTGCAAGCACCCCTGTTCCCGATGACAGAAAGGGATAACCCACTGTGCTGATGTAGCCATCGCCGGTTTCCTTTAACCGAAAGGCACGTGACCGCAACGGATTTTTCTCATAATCTTGCATGCATATCTCTAAGAAAGATTCGAACACACTCATGAAAAATTCTTGCGTTTTCTCGTGTTTGATTTCCGTAGATCTCTGCACATCAAACACACTAACGATCGCCTTGCTCTCCTTTAGCGGCATTGTCACTTCTAGCTCATCCCCCTGCTTAATCATATCAAGCTGATGTGGATATACTAATTTAGAAAGCTGTTTACAAAGGTGTTTCCGGGCGCTCTCATTGGTAGTTCTAGAATAGAAGCGAACTCTAATTCCATCATAATGCATCCAACTCACGAGCGAACCCAACAAAAAAACCTGCAGCAGGTGCAGAATACTGATCGCAAAAAAATCTTTATCTATCCAGTAAATCAGCGCAGAAAATAAAATGACAAACAACAGATTTCTAATGATTGTGACCTGATACGCTGCATGGTAAGAAAATGCGGCAACTATCAGTGGCATGAAATTCATTTGCGACGCTAGAGTGCTACTGACCATCTCTCTCTCGATTTGCGTGCCAACATTGTCGAACAACACAGAGCTAAACAATCCAAAACTCAGCAGCCACATGGCACCAATCGTGTCTATAACAATTGGACTATACTTTTTCATGGCAGAGTAAAAACTTACCGCAATGGAGAACACCACCCCTACCATAATAGGCAAGATATAGGCCAAAAGAGCTAGCGAAGCTGAGGGGTTATTTACCTGCAAGGCATACCTAAACGTTGCAATCGTTGTGAACAGCATGAGGGCAACGAACGCCCCGCCTCTCCATCCACAAATAAGTTGTGACGCCTCATCACAAAGTTCATTATTAAATTCTTTCAGATGATCTCTGCAATAAGCCGAGTATCTCTGCGATTTGTTCCTGGCGCCTAGCACGGCCATCTCTTCTCAACCCTCGATTGTTGCTCTTCTGCATTGGTGCCCTTTCTCTATCCACTCTGGCTGCAGGGGGAAACAGGCTCGAAATTTAGGATTTTTAATTAGGTAGCTACAAATGAGACCTTAAAAAAGCAGATTTCTCTCACTTCTCTCGTTAACTTGTCGAAATCACTTTTTAAAGTGGCGTTTAAGCGCTAGATTTTGGAAGGCCATTGATTTATTCTCGGGCTTTTCGGATACGGCGTGCTCGTATTCGCGACCTAAGAAAACAACCCGCTAGCAGACTCCAACCCCAACGTATCAATATCCAAGCCGAGCTCAGACTCTTGGTTAGAGGGTATTACGGCGATATCGCTTGAGGTGAGCTCTTATCAATGCGGGCTAGTAGCTTATTTGAAGGTAACCGAGAGTCATGAGCAAAACCACTAAGGCCGTAGTAAAAAAACAAGCAAAAACAAAAGCCTCGACTACGAAAAGGACAGCTAATAAAAGTGTCTCAACAAATTTCGTTTACGCGTTTGGCAAGAAAACCGATGGCAATGCCACGATGCGTGACCTGCTAGGCGGCAAAGGCGCAAACCTTGCCGAAATGGCGTCGATCGGTCTCCCTGTTCCTCCAGGGTTCACGATCAGCACCGAAGTCTGTGGTTACTATTACGACAACGGCAAAACTTATCCAGCTTCTCTCTCTAAATCGGTTCTGAAAGCGATCAAACAAATCGAAAGTCAACTGGGTAAGAGCTTTGGCGGGCGCAGCAACCCCCTGCTGGTCTCTGTTCGCTCCGGTGCGCGCGACTCGATGCCTGGCATGATGGACACAATCCTCAATCTAGGACTCAACGACGTAACGGTTGAAGGTCTCGCCAAGATCTCCGGCAATTCGCGTTTTGCTTGGGACTGCTACAGGCGTTTTATTCAAATGTACGGCGATGTCGTGATGGGTGTTCAAGCGCGCTCAGAGGAAGAGGAAGACCCCTTCCACGAAATCCTTGAGAAGATGAAGCGTAAACTCAAAGTTGAGACCGATAGCGACTTGAGCACCGAAAACCTTAAAGCGCTCGTCGACCAATACAAGTCCCTGATTCGCAAACGCACTCGTTCTGCTTTCCCGCAGGATGTGTTCGAACAGCTATGGGGCGCGACAAGCGCCGTGTTTAGCTCATGGCGCAATGAACGCGCGATTCTCTACCGCCAGCAATACGCAATTCCTGCCGAGTGGGGCACCGCTGTAAATATTCAAGCCATGGTATTCGGTAATGCTGGCGACGATAGCGCAACGGGCGTTGCCTTTACCCGCGATCCAGCCAATGGCGAGAAAGTGTTTTACGGTGAATACCTCATCAACGCCCAAGGCGAGGACGTTGTCGCAGGCGTGCGAACGCCAAACGCGATCGCAAAGCTCGCGGACGAACTGCCACAGAGCTACCGCGATCTCGAAAAAGTCCGCAACAAATTAGAGAAGCACTTCAAAGACATGCAAGACTTCGAGTTCACAATCGAAGGGGGTCGTTTGTTCATTCTGCAAACCCGAAACGGCAAGCGAACCGGCCTAGCCGCCGTCCGTATCGCCGTCGAAATGCAGCGCGAGCGTCTCATGAGTCAAGAAACTGCGCTCTTGAAAATCCCAGCAGAGTCTATCGACTCACTGCTTGTTCCCGTTTTTGACCCTAAAGCGCTCAAAGCAGCGCCGATTATTGGCAAAGGCCTCCCTGCAGGCCCGGGCGCTGCGACAGGTCGCATAGCCTTTACCGCAGCGACGGCCGAAGCTGAAACGCGCAAGGGCAATAAGGTAGTTCTGTGCCGCAATGAAACCTCGCCTGACGACCTCAAAGGCATGCTTCACTCCCAGGGAATACTGACATCTCGCGGCGGCGTCTCATCGCATGCGGCCCTTGTCGCTCGCCAGTTGGGCAAAGTGTGTATCTGCGGCGCTAGCGAAGTGGTCATCAACTACGACAAAAAGACCCTCACCGCGGGTAAAGTTGTTCTCAAAGAAGGCGATTACATCTCGATAGACGGCAGCACTGGCCTTATTTACAAAGGCATGATCGAGAGCGCCGATTCTGAAGTGAAACGTGTGCTCGAAGGCGGCCTCAAAGCCAATAAGAGCTACACTTACGAGCTTTTCCAGACGGTAATGAGCTGGGCCGACAAGCACCGTACACTCAATGTTCGCACCAATGCCGACACGCCAGCGATGGCGAAACAGGCAGTAGCTTTCGGCGCCGAAGGCATCGGCCTGTGCCGAACAGAGCACATGTTCTTCGACGGCGAGCGCATAGACATCATGCGCCAAATGATTCTTGCTGCCGACGAAGTACAACGCCGGTCTGCCCTCAAAAAGCTTTTGCCATTCCAGAAAAAAGACTTCGTCGGCCTGTTCAAAGCGATGGAAGGTCGCCCGGTGACGATTCGCCTACTCGATCCGCCCCTGCATGAGTTTTTACCTCACGACGACGTCGTTCGTCGCCAGTTAGCAGAGAAACTCGGCGTGCCTTTTGATTTCGTTATCGATCGCATTAAAGCTCTTCATGAAGAGAACCCTATGCTCGGCTGTCGCGGCTGTCGACTTGGCATCATCTACCCAGAGATCACTGAAATGCAGGCGCGCGCCCTTTTCGAAGCAGCCGCACAAGTGAGCAAAGGTAAGAAGGCTATTAAGATTAAGGCCGAGATTATGATACCCCTCGTTGGTTTCCGCGCCGAACTCGCCGACCAGCTTGCGATCGTGCACCGAGTGGCCGCCGAGGTGATGAAAAAGCACAAGGTCAAGATCGACTATCTAGTAGGCACGATGATCGAGGTGCCTCGTGCAGCAATCACCGCCGATGAGATTGCGCATGAAGCAGACTTCTTTAGCTTTGGCACCAATGACCTCACTCAAACGACCTTGGGCCTGAGCCGAGACGATATGGGTTTATTTTACGACCAGTATCAGAGCAAAGAGATCTATAACCAGAATCCATTCGCTAGCCTAGATCAAACGGGCGTCGGCAAACTTGTCGAACTCGCAGTTGAACGCGGCCGTCAGACGAAGCCTAACATCAAGCTTGGTATCTGTGGCGAACATGCGGGCGACCCTATGTCGATCGATTTCTGCCATCGCACAGGTCTCAATTACGTCAGTTGCTCACCACCCCGAGTACCTATTGCCCGACTTGCGGCAGCGCAGGCCAGGCTACGCAATAAATAACAGGCGATTGCACAGCTCCCGATTGCAGTGAGACTGAAAAAGTGGAATCAGAAACCTCGTTGTCGCATGAAGCGATCTCGGGGTTTTTTTATTAGCGCCGAGTCATTTTGCTGAGATAACGGTCTTTCGACTGGCGCGGGTATCGCACACTTAAAACGCCGGGAAAATTAGTAAGGTACTAAATAATTGTGCAAAGCGGTAGATTCGGGTACTTTCAAAACAATAAGACTCTACTCGAAGGAGCTCCAATGGCCATTCGCACAGCGCTAGTTAATTCACTGATATATCCACTCTCTGCCGCACGGAAACCGACACTCTCCTCGTGCGCTTACGAGAAAGTCACGAGTCGCTCGCTAGTCCTCGCCTTTGTCGCCTGTTGCTATTCCATGTCTGCCCAAGCACAAGATTACACGCCCGCGAGAACTGAATGGGGACAGCCGGATTTACAGGGAGTATGGAATTTCTCCTCCGACCGGCCAATGATTAGGCCCAGCCAATTTGGCGAACGTGAATATTTGTCCGACGCAGAAATTAGTCGTATACAAGCCCTAGCGGCAGCACGAGATGCGAATTCAGACAGCGCCTTGCCCATCGCTGGGGTGGATGAGTCCTATAACGATTTCTGGATAGAAAACGCGGGCATTGGCGGACTGCAGCGCACCTCGCATCTCGTCTACCCGAAAAACGGCCAACTCCCCCCTTTTGCAGACTCAGCGATTAATCAGCAGGGCAACTACGGCGGTGAAGATACTGGCGAATCACGGCCAGCGCGAATACTTGCAGGTGGAATTGGTACTGATGGCCCAGAGGACCGCGGCCTTTCCGAACGCTGCATTGTCGGCTTCAATTCTGGTCCCCCGTTTATCCCAAGCCTCTACAACAACAATGTGCAGATTTTCCAGAGCAAAGAGCATGTGGTTCTCCTAACCGAAATGATTCACGATGCACGTATAGTGCCGCTCGCCGAAACGGCGGCTGCACACCATACTCTTCACGATGATATTCGCCTGTGGACCGGCGACTCTCGCGGCTACTGGGACGGCGACACGCTTGTCGTCATTACCAAGAATTTCAATGACCTCACAACAAGCTTCAACGCGCATGGCACCGCATTCGACAAAGTACTAACAGAGCGCTTTACAAGAACCGCTGCCGACACCGTCGACTATGAGTTCACTGTCGATGACCCGACAACATTCACTGACAAGGTTGTCGCGATTGTTGAAATGACAAAGGTTGCCGGTCAGCTGTACGAATACGCCTGCCACGAAGGCAACTACGGCATGGTTAACATCCTGCGAGGCGCACGCGCACAGGAAGCTCGAGAGGCAGACTAAAAAAGTAAGACGAAACTACCCGCGACTCTCGTCACCCTCTCGCCATCCTCTCACCAAACCTCATTAAGAAGGATTGAGAACATGAGCAGCAGTCTTTTAGCCCTACTCGCGTTTACGCCGATTTTAGTCGTCGGGGTTCTGCTCGTCGTCCTTCGTTGGCCGGCCAGCCGCGCCATGCCGATCGCTTATCTCATTGTTGCGGGACTCGCCATTGGCGTCTGGGAGGTGTCCGGCATACAAGTGCTCGCCGCGAGCATTAACGGCCTGATCATCGCCGCCACGCTCATTTACATTATCTTTGGTGCCATTTTGCTGCTCAACACCCTGCAACAAAGCGGCGCGATGCGTGCTATCCGCGCAGGCTTCTCGGATATCACGCCCGACCGGCGCATCCAGGTAATCATTATCGCGTGGTTGTTTGGTTCGTTTATCGAAGGCTCAGCGGGATTTGGCACGCCGGCCGCCGTTGCGGTGCCGCTTATGGTTGGCTTGGGCTTCCCTGCTATGGCCGCTGTGGTTGCAGGAATGATCATTCAAAGCACACCCGTGTCGTTCGGCGCAATGGGCACCCCTATCCTTGTTGGTCTTGGCACTGGGCTCTCGGCAGACCCCGATATGGCAGAATTTGCAGCCAACCTCGGCTTTGAACGCTGGGATCTGTTTCTAGCCAATATCGCCGCGCGCGTCGCACTAATCCACGCAATCGCCGGCACCTTTATTCCTTTATTAGTCGTCGCTACGATGACACGGTTCTTTGGCGTGAATCGAAGCTTTGCCGAAGGTCTCGCAGTCTGGCGCTTTGCGCTTTTCGCTGCCTTCGCGATGACACTGCCCTATCTTATCGTTGCCAGCTTACTCGGGCCCGAATTCCCTTCTATGTTTGGCGGTATTATCGGCCTCGCCATCGTCGTGCCAGCAGCTAAACGAGGTTTTCTCATGCCTGCCGCCGGAAGCGAATGGCACTTCCCTGAGCGCTCGGCATGGGATCCCGACTGGAGCAGCTCTCTAGCCGCCCCTGCCAATCAGGACAGTGATGACTCTGCGCCGACGATGAGCCTGTTACGCGCCTGGTCTCCTTATGTGGTCATTGCTGTACTGCTGGTGATTACACGGCTGCGGATACTCGATCTCGAATCAGTGCTGCGCAGCGCACATCCGCTAGTGACATGGGCCTGGCCACAGCTTTTGGGCAGCACAATATCAGCGTCGTTTCAGCCACTATGGTCGCCGGGCAGCATCTTTATCCTTGCCTCCGTTATTACCATTGGCTTGCACCGGCTTACATTTACCCAATTTTCCCACGGCGTAGCCGACTCATTAAAAACCCTTGCGCCCGCCTCGATGGCGCTTATTTTTACCGTTCCGATGGTGCAGGTCTTTATTAATTCGAGCAGTGGCGCCGCCGGCTACGAACAGATGCCGCTAGCACTAGCCGAGGGCGTCGCGGAACTTACCGGATCAGCGTGGCCTCTTTTCTCACCTTTTATCGGCGGCCTCGGCGCTTTCGTTGCGGGCAGCAACACCGTGAGCAATATGATGTTTTCTCTTTTTCAGTTTGGAGTGGGTGAGCGTATCGGCTACGACCCTCTCTGGATTGTCGCGCTGCAGGCTGTAGGTGGCGCCGCGGGCAATATTATTTGCGTGCACAATGTGGTGGCAGCCTCGGCGGTCGTAGGATTAGTTGGCAAGGAAGGTGCTGTCATTCACAAAACTCTGCTCGCCTTTGCCTACTACGCCCTCTTCTCTGGCGCGATTGGCCTAGGCATTGTGAACCTTGCGAATGGTTTTTTTAATGCGGGTTTCTTACTCGCCGCTGCAATTTTCGCCTGCTTTGTTGTCGCTATCGCTCGAGCACGTCCCGCGGCGCTTAACTAAACTGAATAGGCATGTCGGCGCGCCTTGCCGTAACGTGCCGTTACCGTTAAGGTGCGGGCTTGGACTCTCCAACAACACGTGTTTATTTGGCTTAAGCTTGAGTCACAAAACAGCAGTACCCACGATGAACGCAGTCAATTCACCACGCCAATTCCTTGTTATTGCCACGGCAGGCCATGTCGACCATGGCAAGACGTCTCTTGTGCGGCAGCTCACAGGCACCGACACCGACACACTCGCCGAAGAAAAAGCGCGGGGCTTGACCATCAATACAGGCTTCGCCTACCGCCATTCGGGCGGCGAATCGCAAAGTGCGACAACACTCGGCTTCGTCGATGTACCGGGGCATAGTGATTTTATTAACAACATGCTCGCGGGCGTGAGCGCGGTTAACGCCGCGCTGCTGGTTATTGCCGTCGACGACGGCATTATGCCGCAGACGCGCGAACACCTCGCTATTCTGGATCTGTTAGGCATCACCAGGGGCGCGATCGCGCTGACCAAAATTGATCACTGTTCGCCGGAAAGACTTCATGCTGTCGAGGCAGAGGTTGCAGCGTTGCTTGCGCGCACGAGCCTCAGTGCGGCACCTCTCTTTCGAATAGACAATCTCAGCGGCGCGGGCGTTCCCGAACTCACCGAGCATTTGAATGCGCTCGCTTTTCAACAGCGGATAGATAAAGACTCGTTCGATCAGCATCCGCGCTTCTCTGTCGATCGCAGTTTCACGGCCAAGGGCATCGGCACGATCGTGACTGGGACCTTATCAGCAGGGAGAATTAAACAGGGAGATGTCCTCATTCATTGCAGCACAGGCGAGCAAGTGCGAGTCCGAGGGATACGTATCGACCGGAACGAATGTGAGACTCTCAGTGCTGGTCAACGCGCGGCATTAAGCGTCAGTATCGGCCACAATGACATCACCCGCGGGGATTGGCTCGGCGCCGCTAAACGCAGTGTCATTCGCATCGATACACATCTGACCCTTCTCGATTCGGCAACGCCGCTAAAGTCTGGCGTCGACTATCACCTTCACATTGGCGCTGCGCATCGCCTCGCCCGCGTGCGCAAACTCGATGGAAATGCCTCACTCTATCAATTAAGCCTCGACGAGCCGATTGCCTGCCATTGGGGCGACCGTTTTATACTCCGCGACCCGGCAGCTAAGTTTTCGCTAGGCGGTGGCAAAGTCATAGACACAGAGGTGCCTAAGCGGGGCAGAGCTAGTTCTGAGAGACTCGCCCTGCTAAGGGCGTATCAGAACGAAAGCCGCGCCGCTATCGAGGCGGTGCTTGCTGTCGCACCCTATGGCATCGCGCTCGAGCAATTTGCGCTCGTGCGCAATCTCGCGCCAGCGGCTATCGACGCCTGCCTTCGGCAAGCACGGCAACAGTCACCCGCGCCTTTAGAGATGCCTATCGAAGGTTCCCCCTTTCCTCGTCTTTTCGGCGCGCCAGTCGCGGATTCTTTGACTGCGCGACTCACCGATGTGCTGCAGAATTTTCATGCCGAGCAGCCTAGTGAAGCAGGATTACTCGAATCAGCAATCGCACGCGCCTTGCAACCGAGCGTCCCTGCGCCGGTGCTCGCAGGATTAATCGCTACGCTTCTATCGAAAGGCAACTTGCGCCGCGATGGAGGCTTTGTTGCGCTCGCTACACACCGTGCTCAGGTCAGTAAAGAACGCCAGGAGTTCGATATAAAAATAGCGCCGCTACTCGCGCGCGGCGGCATCACACCGCCGCGAACCCGAGAGATCGTCGACGCAACAGGGATTCCGCTCAAAGCGGTCGAGCGGATTCTGCAGCACTGCGCGCGCTCGGGAATAGTAGTGAAAATAGCAGACAATAGATTTTATCTGCCCGCCACGCTGGCAGAACTTGCAACCACCGCGAACGAACTCATGACAGCGAGTGAGGGCTATGGGTTTAGCGTGATCGACTTCAGAGACAAAACGGGGATTGGCCGCAATTTATGTATCGAGGTGCTCGAACATTTTGATGGCTGCGGCTACACACTGAGGAAGGAAAACGTGCGCGTGATTCGGAAGCCGTGGTCGGACGTGACTGCTTAGCAGCCACTTGCCGACCTAGAGCCGAAGCCTGCGATGCGCCGAGACGCGGCACTTGAGAGCCTCGACGGTTCAAACCCTGAAAACTAAGACGCTTTGGGGTGCAGTATCACAGACATTGTAGAATAGCCTTTGACAAAGCTAGAGTAGATTCGCTCGGGCTCACCGACTACTTCGATTCTTTCGAAGCGATTCATTATCTCTTCCCAGACTATGCGCAGCTGCATCTCGGCAAGGCGATTACCCATGCAACGATGTAAACCGAAGCCGAACGAGAGATGCTGGCGCGCATTGGGGCGATCGACAATCATACGCTCAGGATTCTCAATAACCTCGTCGTCTTGATTACCCGACGCGTACCACATGATTACCTTCTCACCCTTTTTAATTTTTTGCCC
>Ga0115557_1001305_pt1 | contig 17160 bp, 10 predicted proteins | sample COGITO_mtgs_1104_FD_87280 | JGI IMG/M metagenome (GOLD analysis project Ga0115557, IMG submission 87280) | Pelagic marine microbial communities from North Sea - COGITO_mtgs_110421 | ecosystem: Environmental > Aquatic > Marine > Epipelagic | place: Germany:Helgoland, sampling site Kabeltonne...
GCACGAATCGCACGATCCCCCAGTGCACTGTTTTTCCTCGTTGTTGTTTGAGTTGTTGTCGTTGTTGCTTTCCGCTGCTTCAGCGAAAACGACGACGACGTTTCTTCTTTGTTTTTGTTTTTGGGACGACGACGACGAAATCTTCTTTGTCTTCTTCGTATACGTAATATTAATATTGGTCTTCCTCAAAGAAGACCGAGGAGAAGACAAAGAAGAAGACAAAGCGGGAGAGGAAGTGGCAAACATAATCATATGTGTGTTAAAGTAGTTTTGATGATGGAACTTCTTTATGAAGAGAAGACACTTACTTATGAAGAAGAGGTGAGGAGATTTTTTTTTGGAGAATCCTACGAAACGTCTAATCTTTTATATCTATTTTAGTATTATTCACAGAAGAAAATCTCTCTAACTAAATACCTACACGCTATTCTTCTATTCTTCTTCTTTGTCTACTACTTCTTAATATTCTGAGTGGCAAAGAACCCTCTTTTATCGTTGAAAACCGAGTCGGTGCCGCTTTGACTGTCTCGGCTTTCCTTTTCCGCGTTTGGATTGACCAACTCGATGCCTTGGATAGGCGTAAACGCCAAGGAAGAACTCATGCCAGATAAAGCGTCGGAAGTAGCTAACCCACTGCCCATGCCACCTTTGTATCCTTTCTGCGCGTATTTACCGATCTTTGTCTTCTTCTCTTGGAATCTGAGCTTACCGTTCGCCGCGGCGGCGCCGGCGCTTTTGCCGAGCAAGCCTAAACCTTCGCCTTCGTAACCGATTTCGTCTTCGGCGACGTTAAAGCCAACGCGGTTGGCTTGTTTTCGCATGTCAGACATTCCGTATCGTTCTTTCATCGCGCGCATGCGTTTACCGCCTCTGCGTTTCTTTTGAATCATCCCCGGCGCCGGGAGCGGTTTCTCCGTGCGCGCCGGCGGAGGTTCTTGCCATTTTTCAATTTTCTGTTCGATATCTGCGTACATTTTCTTCCCGGTTTCGCCCGTCGGGTCTTGGCCGAACGCGTCAACTCTGGCCATTAAAGTGCACTTACCGGCAATCAATCGCACTGCTTTTACTCTCAACGGCGGCGGCGTTTTCTTTTGAATCAAATCGCATTGAAAAATGAAGCCGACGTTTACGTCGCCAGATTTCTGAAGCACTTGTAAAGACGAACCGGCGGTATTTTTCTTCTTCCCGTTTCCTATGTTTTGCACGACGTTCGAGGGCATTTTCGAAAGAAGCTCTAACCCTCCGGCTAATCCCATGACTCGAGCCGCGACGTCTGTTCCCAAAACTTGCGATAAATTCGGCGCCGTCTTCTCCATGTTTTTCTCGACAAACTTGAACAGTTTCGTCTTGTCGTCGTCCAACTTCAACAACCGTTCGCACGCTTCTAATGTCAAATCCAAGTCCGCATCGCTCAACTCCTTCCCGTCCGTGGTCGAACCGGTCACGGTGACGACCATAATCGTCGCCGACGGTAATACCGATTCCAAATCTACTCGCATGATATCCATCTCGTTTGCTATTTTTTGTACGACTCTGGCGTAATCGATCGGATGCGGCACCAACGATTCCAACTCCGGGAACTTCTTCTTGTACTTATCTTTGATGTAATTATGAACGAAGACGATCGTGTCGTCGATGTCTACGGTTAACGCGTTGCAATCTAAAATCAACGCGTACAAATTAGTAGTATTGTTTTCTGCTTCTTCTTCTTCGTCCTTTGAATCTTCTTTCTTGAGAGTGACTTCTCCCACCGTTCTTTTGTACCGTTCCGTGTTTAACAGTTTCGTGCACTTTTCTAACGCGTTGACGTTATTATTACCATTGTTGTTGTTGTTCTGAGCAGTTGCTTTTGCTGTTAGGTCGTTTTCCTCTTCTTCTTTAGTATTACTTTTACTTCTTTTGTTCGCTGTTGATGATGATTTGACGGCGAATTTCTCCTCCTCGTCCTTCAAATGAGATTTTTCATCTCGTAATTCTTCTTCTTCTTCTCCTTCTCCTTCGTCGTCGTCGGATAAATCGTCCAAATCTGCCAGAAAACTCTCCGCCAGAGTCGTCATTTCTTTCTTCTTTCTTCTTTTTCTCTTAGTATTATTAGAGTCGAATACTAATACGAAGTTGTTGTTGTTCTATGTTCGTATTAAAAATTAGAACTTTTGACGAAAAAAGAGAAAAAAAACGAGCAAAAAACTCATGACTCGTAAAATCACACACTTGACACACAAAACTATTACTGAATACTTACTACTACTACTACTACTACTACGAATACTATACTACTACGAATGTTATACTAAAAAGTTTTCAACAAAACTACTGACAGGTTTTACTCTTGCACCAATTCACTTGCACCGCTCTTCGTTTCCCAGTGAACGGCCGCAAACCGTGGATGGCTTCTTTCTGCCCTTTCACGTTTCTATAGTTTCGAAACGCAACCATGGTGCCGCCGAAAGAAGGAACGCGAGCGACAATATTGGCGTCGTCCAGACTCTTTTTATTTCTCAAAAAGAGTAAATCGCCGCCGTGGTAGTCGGTCTCGTCCAGCGTCTCCTCGTTCAAGTAAATCAGAACGGAAACTGCTTTTGCTTTGTGATCGACGTGAATGCTGTCCATGCCGCCGCACGGATTCGGTTCGCATGCTCCTCTTAACGTCACGCGGTTGTGCCATCCTTTCAAGTTAATCCCTAGTTTTGCACCAACCGCGTCTCTGAAAGCATCGCTCTCGACGTCTTTCAACAGCTCCGCGTACGTCCCTTTCACCTGTCCAGTCTTTAAAACGTCTTTCTTCTCCACGTTTTTCTTATTCGCCAACGTCGTCGAGTCGAGCGCGGGAGGGAAATCGTTCAAGATTTCTCGTAATTTCTCTCGTTCGATTAAGTTTTCGACGACGATAAACTTTAACTTCTCCGGGTTTGGCATCAAGTCGGATTGTTCTATTTTCGCGATATCGAAACTGCTCAGTAGTATTACTTCTTCTTTCTGACTTAAATTTTCATCATAAGCAATATTCGCAGCACCAATACCGCCAAACTCGTTGTTTACGACTTCTGTCTCCTTCTTTTGTTGATATCTTCCAACGTTAAAATCTGTCTTGGTGTTGAACCCGTCGACGAGAAACAACACGAACACGAGGAGCACAGTGAACGTCCAATAGTTATTCACTTTAGACGACGACGAAGTTAAAGAAGAGGAGGAGTCTAATCTGCCGCTCATTATTCTTATTATTATTGGTGGTCGGTCCCCCCAAAAGTCTGTTTGTCTCGAAATACCCAAAAAGAGGGAGAGCGAGAGCAGCAGCAGCCGAAAGGAGATGACGACGGCGGACACGAAAGGCGTTTCAAAGGGAAGGTTTGTTTCGTTGTTGTGTCGTTTGTTTTGTTGTTTGGAACTTGGAACTGGCAGACTGGCGACTGGGGGTGGATTCAAAATTTTTTGACTTTTTTGGGTTTTAGAATCGAGACACAATCGATTATTATTTAAAGAGGAAAAAGGGAGAAGAGAGTTCTTCGGCAAAAAAACAACACACAAAAAGGACACACGAAAACAAAGAAAAAGAATTCTCTTCGGATGACGACGACGACGACGATGATGATGATAAAACAACAACAACAACGAATAAGACAGAAGTCCAAGATGATATCGATGATGATGAGACAGTTCCTCTCATCATCATCATCATCATCGTCGTCGTCGATATCATCATCATCATCGTTGGTATCGCGAGGAGGAGGAGGAAGTAGAGGAGGAGGAAGAGGAGGCGCAGGAGGTGTTGCCTCTTTTTCCAATCGATCGAATTTCACTTCTTCTTCTTCTTCTTCTTTTTCGTCTTTAGTATCGAGAAGGATGATGAACAACGACGCTCCATCATCATCATCTCGTCTGTTCATCTCGTCGTTCGCCTCGCGAGGAAAGAATACCAGCAGCAGATGCGTGAGCACGACTTCTCTCGCTCGAAATACCCAAAAAGAGGGAGAGCGAGAGCAGCAGCAGCAGCCGAAAGGAGATGACGACGGCGGAAAAAACAACAGCCAAGAAAAAAAAGCAGCAACCGCGGAAGGAGATGGAGCGACAGGAGGAGGAAAAGAACAAGAAGAAGAACAAAACGAGCAAGAACAAAACGAAATGGCAGAGAAAGACGCTTTAATCGTCGAATTAAACGAAAGACATTTGAGAACATTAGCGGATATGGAAAACTTACGGACGCGAACGCAGAGACAGAACGAAGACGCGAAGAAGTTTGCGGTGCAAGGCTTCGCGAAAGATTTATTAGACGTGGCGGATAATATGGACCGAGCGTGCGCGACGGTGACGGAAGAGATCATCGCAGAGGCAAAGAACGACGCGGGTAAATTGGAAACTCTTTTGCGAAGTTTTAAAGAAGGCGTGGAGTTGACGCAAAGACAACTGAGTAGCGGATTTAAGAAGAACGGATTGGTAAAATTCGATCCAGTGGACGAACCGTTCGATGCGAACGAGCACATGGCGTTGTTCAACGTTCCAGTCGGGGAAACGAAAAAAGAGCCCGGGTCAGTTGCTGTGGTAACAAAAGCTGGGTATAGATTACACGATCGAGTAGTGAGAGCGGCGGAGGTGGGCGTGTATCAGTAAAGAAGAGAGAAAGAGAGAGAGAGAGAGAGAGAGAGTTGTTTTGTTTTATATATTTAGAGTAGTACTCCGTTTATGATAAGTACAAAGTATATACAGCAGCCGCGCTAATCTCTTTTTCTTCTATCTAGTGTTTGATAGTACTAGTAGTACCAGTAGTATACATGTCGTCGTTCTAATTTATATTTGATTCGCGTCGAGTCACGAAGAGACGGTTATTTTCGAAAAGCTCACTTCGTTAATCACGTTTGACAATCGCTCTCGAGCTTCCACTTCGATGGCGTTCAACCCAACGCTATCCTCATTTCTATCGCTTTCGAGCGCCGAGAGAACGATCGCATCGCTCGCTATAGAGTTATCTTTGGAAATCAATTCTACCAACGCCTCTAATGCGGCTAAGCGAACGCTCGAAACCGCATCGGATGCCACGAGAAAGCACAGTTTCGTCAGTAACGTGTTTTGCATTTGAAGAAGTTTCTTGTCTTGCTTTTGTATTCTCTCCTCTTGCTCGCCTAAAGCGAGTAGCGCGCGTCCAGAACACTCTGCGAACGTTCTGCGTTCCGTCCAAATCTTACTCGATGCCATTTTAATAACGCTTTCGATTGCATTTGAAGCGTCTTTGTATTCAGCGCGACTGGACGAAGACCACGTCGGCGGTTCTGAAAACAGAAGCGTTAAACTGTTCTTGAACACGTAATAAAACGAATCCATCGAGCTCGCGGCTTTCCTCACGTCATGCACTGGGTCTTTCAAGAGCTTCAAAGATATGGACAGAAGAGAAGACGGTCGTGGTTGCATCGGCATGTTGTTCGAGATGTTCCCCAACGAGGAAGCCAATTCGAGTCGAACTCTCCAACTTCCCACGGAATCCGCCGCCGCCGCCGGTTTCCTAGACTTTAAAGGAGAAAGGGAAACGTAAGCGCTGGAATCTTCCGCGAGCGAAGATAAGAGGTTCACAATCGGCGCAGAACGTCCAGAAGAAGGTGGAGGAGGAGAAGACGCATTTTTATTTTCGTCAGAAGTACCTTCATTCTTCATCATCGCCGAACACTTTTTTTGAAGGAGGTGATGTAACTGCGAGATGGTTACAATTTTCACCTCGTCGTTGAGATCATTCAGAAACGTTGCTTCCACGATAGGGCAGATATCCCTGACCACGATATCACCAGGAAGTGAGTTTACGATTGTTTCCAGCGACTTTGCAATTTCAAGTCTCGCTTTGTGAGCGTTTGAATTCAACAGCCAGTTCGGATCACTATGGTTAGCGTGTCCGTCGATGGCTGAAGGCGGCGGCGGCGGTGGCGGCGACGAAAGTAATCTAAACGCTTCAACAATGTCGTCCCACTTCCCAATCGGAGCTAACTTTTCGCACATGGCACCAAAATAACTCGCGCAGCTTATCCGAATCTGTTCAATATCATCATCTTTCGCGTTTGCACCGCTACGATTCGTGCTCACTTCTCGAACCGTATCGCAATATTTCTGAATCATTCCAGAAAGTTTTGCATCGTTGACATCTCCGGGTAGCAAAGAAGCGAGGACGTTACCAAGCTCGCACGACGTCAATAGCTGAACTTTCTTAGAAACGTCGTTGGAAAGCTTATCGAACAAGTCCAACACTTTATCGGTACTGATATCGGTACCCGCAGATTTTTTGTCGACGACGACCGAGTCCCAGGAGGAAATTTTCGCCAACGCGTGGAGCGATTTCACGCAGTTGAAGCGAACGGCCCAGTTTTCATCCTCACACAACAAGACGAATCCATCGATTAAAGCTCTTAAGTGCGTCTCTATTGCGGCCATTTTCGAGGCGTCCACCGTCAGTGTTATCTCTCTTAATCGTGGGGCTACTTCCACTGCGTTTTGAATAAACGTCTCTCGCACGCGATAACTTTTATCCTGCGAAGCGCTCGAGAAGCACCCAATCATCTCATCCATCGTTTCCAAATCCTTTTCGCCAATACTATTTGTTCCATGGTAACAATGTTCAACGAACGTAGTACTATTTCCTGACCCGACCAAAATATTCTTCATGACGTTCAAGGAAGATATTCGCAGCTGTTCGTCATTCTCTTTAAACATCACGTTAATCACGTGCGGTATAAGCATTCTATCGATGGAATCTCTCGTTATGTTTTCGCAAATAACCGAAAACTGTTCCTCCGTCTTTTTGACGACGTCTGGATCGTCGTCTTCCAACAGAACAAACGCAATTTCCAATAGCTTTTCTTCGTAAATCGAATCGACGGCGAGAAACGCCCGAGAGAGTAAACCCAAACTTTCCGCGCACGTTTCTCTCAACAGCGCCGATTCTCTCTCCGCGATCGTTTCGAATACCGTCATGACGATATCAGCTTCCTCGTTCGTTTGAATTCCGTTGAAATTCTTATCTTCTTCTTGGTGGCGGTGGTTGTGGTTGCCTTTATTTTCTTGGTTCCGAACGCCGCCGTCGCCGTCTCGCAAAAAGTCGTCTTCGCCATCATCACTTCTGGCACTTCTGCTGGCTAACTCGGCCAGTCTCTTCACGTGATACACGATTTGCGGTTCAGGAACCTCCTCGTTCGTCTCTTGGCCGTCGCTATGATTGCGCGCTTCGTTCAAGATACTCTCCGCGCACTCCTCTAAAATCGTCCTCTTCTTCCTCAACGGCAACGACTTCTCTTCTTCTTCTTCTTCTTCTTGTTTCAATTGTTTCAAACCAACCAAGTCTAAACTGTTCGTCGACTCGATCGCCGTCGAGTCTCTCAGCTCATCGAGCGTGGGGTATTTCTCCTCCTCCAAAACTTTTGCGCGTTCATCTTCTGTCACAGGTCTTCCTCCTTTCGCGCGACTGCCGAAGAACATTTACTGTCGTAATGAGGAATATTAGAGAATATAATTTACCAACGAAACTTTTCGTGCATGCGTGAAAAGAAAACGAAAATTTTATAAGATATAAGCGAGTTAAATTATATTTCATCGTCACTCGTCGCGTCGTGATATATAACATACATATTACAAAACACAACTCTCTCTCTCTCTCTCTCTATTCTCTCTCTCTCTCTTATTCTCTCTCTCTCTCTGTTTTACTAAGCTTCTACTACAAAAAATCTACATCTCGAAGAAGAACGAACACATTTATTCGTCTTCTTCGGAGCGCAAGCGCGCGTCCTTGTTCACTACGCAGACGTTCAATTGCGCCGCTCTCTCGACGATAGCTTTTCTCTTCAACGCAGAGACGTTGTGGGCAATTTCCGCGCAGTATTTTCTGTTGTGCATCAACAAGAGGTCCAAGTCCTTGACGTTCTTGACGACAAACTTCAAGAAGCCATTCGGCAAGACGTGTTTGGCTTTCTTGGCGGTACCGTAGCCGACGTTCGGCATGTACGGCAAACCTTTAAATTTACGTCTGAAGCGAGAATCAATACCTTTCGGTCGTCTCCATGACGTCTGTTGTTGTTGAAAGAGAGAAGGATGATCGAGGTTAGTTTGCGAGGAGTGAAAATTTGTTTTAAAACGAACGATTTTGAGAAAGACTTTTACTCCACGAGGACAAAGGGCTTCGCGGACTCGAAAAAGGGAGGGAAAATCGCGCGCTTTGAATGCGTAAAAGAGGGGTGCACGCATGCACAACATCTCGAGATGACGATTAAAATGAACGCAAAAACATTCATTTCATGCGTTTACGTCTCGATATCCCTCTTTTACGCGTCGCAAACGCGCGTTTCTCCTCCCCACAGATAAAAAGACCTCTCTCCGTCTCCACATTTCTTTTTCGCGGAAGAAATTCGACCACGAGAGTCGTCGTAATGCGCGAGTAAAAGAGACGTACCGAAACTCTCTTCGCGGTATCGGATTGATAACGCGTGAACCCGTTGGGTTTCTTCTTGATCTTGGTCGTTTTCACCAAAGGAGTCACCATTTTTTATCTCTATTCTCTCTCTCTAAATATGGCGAATTTTCATCAAGCGCCTTCCTTTTGTGTGTTTTTGGAGCTGAAAGGAAGGACGATTGATGAAAGAAAGGAAGGAAGAGCAGAAGAGGAGAAAAAAATTTGGGAAAGCGTCAAAAATCTCGAACAAGCTAAAATTTTATATACATTTTTACATCAAATCTAATATATCTAACAATCTAATATCCTTTATCCATCCTTTGCTCGACCACGTCTAACCAAAACAGAGTCTCTAAATCCCTCTCTCTCGCCAACCCTTCTCTCTCGCATATCATCTGCATCGAGTTTACGACTATCTGTGTCTTCCCGTTATACAGACTCACTCTGCCTTGGACGAACACGGTTTCGCCGAGACGAAGTTTTCCGTGAAGAAGTAACACGCCGTCGTCGGCGACCATCCTCCCAAACGGGTCTCGTTCCACTTGGTTGAGAGTATAATAGTTTTCCTCTTCCTCGTCCACGAAACCGAACGAAGTATTATTATCCTCGGAAGAGGTTATCGTCGAAGGCGCCCAAATCACGCACTCGATGACTCCGGTCCCATCGTCTAAAGAGAGAAATATCTTGGAATCTTTCCTCGTGGTAAACTCGACGATAACGCCGCACAGTTCGCACTTTCGTATTCTCCTGATGATTCTTTTGGTCTTCTTCTTCTTTTCATCATCATCATCATCACTGTTTCTATGCTTTGCACCACCCACTATTCTTCTATCTTCAATCTCCCAAACGCTTTCGTTCGTATTCTCCACCGCTCGCGCGTTTAAAATTTCTTTCGCGAACACTTTCGGCGTCGCCCAAAAAAACGGGTCTCTTCCCCAGTCGTTTTGGATGCGTCTTTTGTTCTCGTTATCGTACACGTGCACTCTGGAGAAGACAGTTTTGATTTTGTTGTTGTTGTTGTTCTCAACATCATCGTCGCCCCGTTCTCTCTTCTGGTTTTGGTCTTCCGTCCTCATTCTCTCATCATCATCATCATCATCACTCTCTCTCTCTCTCTCGCTCTCTCTCTCTCTCCTATGAAGAATGAAATTTGATATTTTTACGAAAGAGGAGACACACGAGACAAATTTTTTTCTTTTTTTTCTTTTCTCTCTTCGCTCTAAAACAAACAAGCTCTTTCTTTCTTTCTTCTGTCTGAGTGAAACAACAGAAAAAGTCTCTCTTCTTGTTCTTCTCTCTTCTCTAGAGGAGACAAAAGAAGAAGAAGATGAGCGAGACTCCTACTCATACTCCTACTACTAAGAAGAAAGAAGAATTAAAAGAATTAAAAGAAGAAGAATTAAAAGAAGAAGAAGAACAACAACAAGAAGAAGAAAGTGATTCCACGGGATGGGGATTCTCGCTTCCGTCGATTTCTCTCCCGACTTCAGCAGACTTCCACTTCGCCTCGCTCTCCGATTCCATCTCCAACGTGGTGAAAGAGTTGGAAACGAAAGCAGACGAGGCGTATTCGCAGATGAAAGGAATGACGGACGAGGCCGTGAAGAATACAGTCATGGAAGCGGAAAGGATGAATCATCTCTCTCGCGATGATGATTTTAACGAGCAGGAAGAGAGTTTATCAATGAACGAGGAGGAACTCGTCGTAAAAGAGAAAGCGGCAGCGAACGCGACGAGACAGAAAGAAGAAGCGAGGAAGAAACTAGAGAAGGCAAAAGCAGAGAAAAAGAGGAAAGAAGAAGAAGAAGAAGAAGAGAAGAAGAAGAAGGAGAGAGAGAAGAAAAAGAAGAAGGAACAAGAAGAAGAAGAAGAAAAACGCGAACGCGAGCGCGCCGCCGTCGCCGCAGCAACAGCAGCAGCAGCAGCAACAGCCGCTGCTCAAAAAGAGAAGGAAGAAAACGAGAAGAAGAAGAAGAAGAAGAAAGCTTCGCCGGCGGTTCCCGACGCGAAGCAGAAACCAGCGGCGCAAGTAGCGCCGGCGTCATCGTCACCATCACCGCCACCACCACCACAAAAATCGACGAGCGAATCTGATGCCAACGCTTCTACTAGTAATAGCACTAAAGGAACAACAATAGCAACAGCAGCGGCAACATCAAAAACAACAACACCAACAAAAATAGCAGCAGTAGAGAAAGGAGCAAACGACGACGAAAGTAACGATGCAACTGCGGAGCTTCTGAGAGAGCTCGAGACGTTGAAAGCGAAACATCTCGAACAATCGAAAGAACTCGAAACGACGAAACAAGCGCTCGCGTCTCGAGAGGAAACTTTGCAAAGAAAAAACGAAGCCGACGCGGAATTGAAAAGACAAGACGAAAGCGAGGCTTTAAAACTCGAACAAGAGATGAAAGATCGCGTCGCTCAAGCTGAGCGGAAAGTCCTCGCGTTGACGAAAGAGCGAGACACATTGAAGAAATCTTTAGAGAAAAATAGAGCGGTTTCGGATGTAGTGAAAGAGAAGGATAAAATTATCGACGAGGTCATGAAAGAAGGCGAAGTGTTGAGCAAGAAACAATCAGAAATGGAAGGGACGATTAAAAAGTTGAAAGCTACGTTACGAGAAAAAGACGAAGAGATGGAAGAGCGAAACAACGAATTCGTTCGCGTGCAAGAAAATTTGAAAGTCGCCGAGATGAACAATCGAGAGTTGACGACGGATTTAGAGGAGAAGAATCAATACTTTTCGGATAAACTGGCGGAAGCGAGAAGAGAAACCGCAGATTTATCCATCACGAACTCTGGTAAAGCCAAGTTAGAGCAAGAATTATCCGAGGCGAAAGAAAGAGAATTCAATCTCGTAGAACTGAAGAAAGATTTGGAGCACGCGCTCAAGCGCAACACGGTACAATACGAACGGCAAGAGGAACGATTGAAACGAGATTTAATCGAAGTCGAGGAGAGATGCAGAATAGCTGAGGAGAAGTTGGAGGAGTTGACCAGAAAAATGCCCGAAAGCACGCGACCGCTCTTGAAACAAATCGAAAGTAACGAGAAATTAATGGATGAGAAAACAAACGAATGGCGAGAAGTCGAGGCGGTGTTGTTCGCAAGAATCGAACAGGCTGAAAGTGCGACCGAGGAAGAAAAGGCGCTGAAACTCGAAGCGATGGAGAAGTGCGAGAAGATTAACGCCGATCTGAAATCGCATAAAATGAAGATTGCTCAGAAAGATGAAGAGATTAGAAAAATACAAGACGAGTGCGAAGAGATGAAGACGGAGCGCGAGGAGGAAAAGGAAGCGCAAAAATCCGTGTTGCAAAATATCGCCGAGAAAGAAGCTAAACGAGAAGAGCGCGAAAAAGAAATCAAAGATCAAATGAAACAGTTACGGAATCTTCTCGCCGAAGAACGGGCAAAAGTGGAAAAGATTGATCGCACGTTGAACGAAGAACGGGACCGATTTGAGGAGTCGGTAAAAAGTTTGGAAGAAAAATTACGTCAAGCAAACATCAAGTTGGCAGAATTGCGCGGTCACGGTGGCGGTGGCACCGGCGGCGATGGTATCGCCCCTAGTGGCGAGAGAGTGTCAACATCAGCACAAAGCCAAAAAACCAACGGGAAAGGAGGACCGTCCATGTGGACCGTTCCCATAACGTTTGACTCTCTCTCTTCTTTTGGAGAAGGCGCGTCTTTACAAGTTCAGCAAATTTTAGAAAACGCGCAGAGACAACTTCAAGCTCGCACGGAACAGTTAGAGCTCGCGAACACGAGAATAAAGCGATTGGAGGCCACGAGAGACGCTCTGAGCGAAGAGCTCACGGCGTATTTGTTGAGCGAAGACGAAAGTTACTTTCAATCGCACGGTCAAACGTCGTTGAAAGATTTGGCCGACGCTCAGCTTCGCGAAGAGTTTACGGAAATCGAAAAGAGGTACAACGTCGTCTTGGAACTTTTGGGAGAAAAAGACGAAGAGATTGAAGATTTGAAAGATAACGTCGTTTCTTTGAAGGAGTTGGTGAACAATCTGAGTTTGCAAAACGCAGAGAGCGCGTGATTGATGATCATGACCGCGCGAGTGTATTCTTAGTATGTTATTCTTATTGATGATAGTTTCGTACCACTGGCTGTGGTGGAGGCAAAGTAGCTTTCCTCTGGCGAGAACGAGAGGGAGAAAGTTTCGTTTTACATCGTCCTTGTTCTCGTATTTTAGTCATCTTTTTGTCGCGAGTGATGAAAGCAAATAAAGCCTCTGCGCAGGGGTTCAGAATACTGTTGTTGACCTTAAAACTATTGCTACTGACGTGACATCGATATGACGCCGACGGTCTTTCTTTTCTTTCTTTTTCCTTTTCTGCTTTGGGCTGTGCTTTTTATATAAATTTTGGATTTTTCCCATGTGTCCAATTTCACACTTCTTCCCTTTTTCTTCTTCATTAAATTGTTTGCAAACAACAAGCGAGATAAAAAAATGGTACGCGTCTCATTCTCGTTGACTTTTCCTCCGTCGTCTTCCCGTTGTTTTAGATGATACGGTTTCGTTTACGTTCGCATTCGTCTGCGCGAGGCTTTTGCACGGGTCGCGTCTCTCGCAAAAGCGGAAGGTTCCGCGAGAATTTTTTTAGGGCGGTCGATTTAGAGGGAGAAACTCCTCTCTTGTGTCTGTGTGTTTGAGCAAATGTGCGGGCCTTGCCGGTGTCAATACCAAGCTCGAGCGCACGGTGCGAAGGTGCAATCAATCCACGGACGAGATTTTCGTATCATTCACGAGTTTGTTCGCGTGAATTGCAATCATCGAGGCCTTTGATGCCTTCGCTTGGAGAGACCTTGACGCACTTTACGCGCGCGTTCAGCGAGAAAGATGGTTTTGAACATCACACAGGGCTTTCCAAAGACGCAAAATTTCTCTACGAGAAGAGAAGAATACTAACGACGATAAACTCTTTCTTTCTTTCTTTCTTTAAATGACAACGCAGGCGTCTTCCCTCAACATTTCTAAAAAGCGTAAATTCGTCGCCGATGGCGTCTTCTTCGCCGAGTTGAACGAAATGCTCGTTCGTGAACTCGCCGAGGATGGCTACTCTGGAGTTGAAGTTCGATCGACGCCGGTGAAGATGGAAATCATCATTCGCGCGACGAGAACGCAAAACGTTCTCGGTGAAAAGGGTCGCAGAATCCGTGAATTGACTTCGTTGGTCCAAAAGAGATTTGGTTTCGCCGAAGGCGCGGTCGAGTTGTACGCCGAAAAGGTTGCCAACCGTGGTTTGTGCGCCATCTCGCAGTGCGAGTCTTTGCGATACAAGTTGCTGGGCGGCTTGGCAGTCAGAAGAGCGTGCTATGGCGTCTTGAGATTCATCATGGAAAACGGCGCAAAGGGCGCGGAGGTCATCGTCTCTGGTAAATTGAGAGGTCAAAGAGCCAAGGCTATGAAGTTTAAGGATGGTTACATGATTTCTTCGGGTAACCCGGTTCGCGAATACATTGTTAGTTCGACGAGACACGTCTTGTTGAGACAAGGCGTCGTCGGTATTAAGGTGAAGATTATGCTTGATCACGATCCGAAGGGTAGAATGGGTCCGAAGACGCCGATTCCGGATACCATTATCATTAAGGAGCCGAAGGAGGATGAGAACATGGCTAAGCCAATCATCGGAGCGGAAAACTAAAGATATAAATAAAATATAGATTCTAGCACTTAAAGATGTAATAAACGCGTATTTGTCGCAAAAGTTTCAATAACATAAACAGAGAGTAGTTGTTTGCTCTATGTCTTCTACATGTGCGCGCGTTTTACGCCTACATTCCCAGCACGTTTTTGATCCCCTGTCCCTGGTCGTCGTCCTTCTCCCAATCTTCATCTTTCGTGCTCTTTTGTAACATGGAAAACAAACTCTTCTTTTTATTCTCCATCACAGACGCGCTTGAGTTGATGTTATTGTTGGCAACATCGTCGCCGAAACCCGTTCGAGCTTCATCACCTCCGAGCAAGTTGTTACCTAAGGAAGACGGCATCGTTTCAGTTTCTCTCTGTGTTGTTGCCCATTGCGAGTTTGAGTTGTCTAATGCGCTACCAAACACGAATGTTCTCGATGCAGCGCCGCCGCTGATGATACCTTTCGCGAAACCGCTCTGAGATTTTGAGCTTCCGTTGCGTTTTAAGAAACTCGTCGACGATGTTCGCGCGGCGCCTAGATTTGAAAACTGAGAATTTCCTCGCGAGAGTCCACTACCGCTTCCTCCTCCTCCTCTGTTACTGAGATCGCTCGCGATCGTTTGACTCTGAGTGGTCCCTTGGCCTTTATTGTTGTACTTCGTCGATTTTTTGTTCTTCTCCTTCTCAAACAACTTCATAACCTCCATCGATACTTTACCTTCGCCGACTTCTGGTAACGCTTCGTTCTCATTTGGTTCTTGGGTATCACCCCCCGAAGCTTTCTTCATGGAAAATCGCTGGGCCTGTCTTTCTTTAAACGCTTTCGCGCCTTCGTCCTCGTCGTCGGAAACTTCAACCGCTTCCTCGGGTCGAAGGTTGCGCAGGTCATCAGAATCAGACTCGCTCTCGGAATCATCTCCTCTCTCTTGTGTTCTTCTCGTTTTCCATTTACCGTCATCGTCTTCTTCGCCATTCAATCCCTTTTTCGGTCTCTTGAATCCATTCTCTAGTAACTCTTTCATTTTTTTTATGTCTTCTTCGTCTTCTTGAATTGCTCTCTTCGCGTGCGCGTCCCGTCGAGCTTCATTTCTTCTCTCATCGTTATCTAAGGCAGTACCTTCTCTAAAATCAACGAAATCAGCCATTTCGTCGATTTCAGCTTGGGCGGTTTCTATATCGTCCTCGTCATCATCGTCGGTGTGACCACCATCTTCAGACATTTCGGCTTCGTCGTCGACGCCTTCGGTTGCTTTCTTAGACCTTCTCTCCTTCTTTTGATTCTTTCGATCCTCCTTGTAGAAGTTTCTCGCGAGCTTCCTTTGTTCGCGTCTTTCTTTTCCAGTCATGTCTTCTTCCTCGGAAAGTTCACCGTCGTCTTCGTCTCCGTCTTCGTCGTCTTGATTTTCCTTTGCGGTGTTGTCTTTGTCCTCGGCATGGGCCGGATCGTTGACGACAACTTTCATGGTTTTCTTGGCGGAAAGAGTGCGGATCAATTCTGCCGCGGCAACTTCATCGTCCGAGTCGCTCTCTTCTTCAAGCTCTATCATTTCCTCCTCTTCCTCCTCTTCGCTCAATAAATGCATGCCGTCGATCTCGTCAAAGTTAGTTTTCTCCTTCCCGCCGTCTTCGCCTTCATCTTCCGAAACTTCTTCATTCACTCCATCATTAACGGCGCCTTCAGCGTCCTCTTCCGCTTGGAACTCTTTCTTCTCCGGCGACGGAGGAGGTCGAGGGTACCTTGCCCGTAAATTCTCATCGTTCTCAACCATTCGTAAATTATTTTGCAACTTTTCAATAACCGGTAGGAAAGACGTGCGTTCCGCCTGGACTCTGTATCCCGGAAAATGTACGTGTTTTGCCGTTTTACGCATCAACTTCTCGTGCGCTTCGTCGGCTTCTTCTTTCTTTTGTCGCATGACGGCTTCTTTATCGTTCGGATCGATCGCTTTCTTCTTTTTACCGCCTCCTTTTTTGGTTGTTTTTCGTCCTCCTCGTCGTCGTCGACCTCCTTCGTTGTCTTCCACTTCGGAATCTGACGAAGACTCATTCTCCTCCTCCTCCGAGGAGGAAAAGTTCAACTCGGATTCAGACTCTTCATCCTCCTCTTCATCTTCGGACAGACGTCCTGTTTCCGCGAAACGTCGCTCTAAGATTCGTTCCTCGTCGTCGTCCTCTTCCATTTCTTCTTCTTCTTCTTCTTCTTCTTCGAGTTCAAATTCAAATTTGTCTCCTTCTGCTTTTTCTTCGTCACCTTGACCACTAGTATTCTTCTTCGACGCGACTTTTTCTACTCTTTCGCCCGATTTGTGTTTCAAAGTCTTCTTTTTGAACGACTTTTCGACGGTGTTGTTGTTGTTGACGTCTTCTCTTTCTTCTTCTTTATCGTTTGTCTTCTTCGCATCAATATCAGCGGCATCATCAATGACTTCTTCTTCTTCTTCTTCCTCCTTCTCGTTGGTCCCTCGAACTCTTCGTTTGATGCGAATAAAGTCTTCTTCTTCTTCTTCTTTATCGTCGTCGTTTTGTTCTTTCGTCTTCTCGATCGCGGCTTCTTCAATCGTTGCGCGCTCTTCTTCTTCTTCTTCTTCTTCTTCGTCTAATTCATCATTTTGAATTTCGTCTCCTAAAGGCGAAGGAGGAGAAGGAAGATTTGGAACTCCTTTGGAAGAGACGTTCTCCTTCTCAAAAGCGACGACTTTTGTTGGTACTTCAGTCATTCTTAGTATTCTTATTCTTAGTACTCTGTTGTTCTTGTTCTCGTGTAAAATGAATACGGAAGAGGGAACAACAATATTTTGAACGTTAGTTGTGTGTGTTGAAGTGAAGAGAGTGGAACGAAAGTTTTTCTTTTTTGAATTTATTTTCTCTCTTTCTACAAACTCACACACAAAGTTTTTTTGGTCTCCTCTCTTTGAAAGTTCCCTCTTCTTCTTCTCTTCTTCTTTCTTCTTCTTCTTCACACGAAACGAAGTTTGTTTGGTCGTTATGAAGAAAGATATTCACAACAACAGACAAGGAATGATGGACGACGACGACGACGAAAATAATACCGACAACGATACCGACGACGAGGAGGAAGAGGTCTTCAATCCCA
>Ga0115557_1001309_pt1 | contig 17138 bp, 12 predicted proteins | sample COGITO_mtgs_1104_FD_87280 | JGI IMG/M metagenome (GOLD analysis project Ga0115557, IMG submission 87280) | Pelagic marine microbial communities from North Sea - COGITO_mtgs_110421 | ecosystem: Environmental > Aquatic > Marine > Epipelagic | place: Germany:Helgoland, sampling site Kabeltonne...
ACCATGAATTTAAACGCACCCGAAAAGCTCGCTCGTCAAAACTATCACCACGGTGATCTGCGTCAGACACTGCTAGTGTCGGCAAAACAACTTATTGCAGAGGCAGGCATTGAGAACTTATCCCTGCGGCGCTTGGCCGAGCGGGCAGGGGTCTCGCGCACCGCTCCCTATCACCATTTCTCCGATAAAAATGACTTGCTCTGCGCCATTGCCGCAGAGGGCTTTCGACGCAGGCACCAGTCTGCGATAGCGGGGTTTGATGATGGCAATAAGACCATGTTGGAAAAGTTTGAGGACTATGTGAATGGCTATATTCAGTTCGCCGTCGACAGTCCTGAAGAGTATGAATTGATGTTTGGGCGCAGTATCTGGAAACAACAGAACAGCACCGAGGAGCTGCGCGATGTCGCCTATCCGTGTTTTCAACATCAGGTTGATATGGTGCGCACTTGGCAGCGCTGCGGCTTGATCGCTGGCGACAATCCGTTGCGTACCTCTCAGGTGATCTGGGGCGCCCTGCATGGGATTGCCAAGCTGCTGATTGATGGTATCTACACCGATACTGCACAAATTGAAGAAGTCACTCGCTGCGCTGTTGATATGTTTATTGCAAAGCCTCTTCAATCATCTGATTGATATAGATTTAAAGCATTCCGCTGTTTTTTTCTCTATTCGTTTTGACTGCCTATCTAAGCTTAACTGCCCACCCAAAAATCTCCGTCTAAAGGGTGTTAATTTTTTGACTTTCCCAAGAATGAGAACTACGTTTATCTAGCCTGTTAAGCAGTTTTTATTTAAGTTTCAAAATTGTGGATTTGTTCGCATTTTCCCTTGAGTGGTTTGCTTCTGGAAGAAGGGTAGTTATGCGAGGTATTACTTACGTAGGAGTTTCAGGAGTTAAAGGAGTTAGTTATGAATACAGGTTTTGTTAAATTACTGCAGATATTCACAGGTGTCTTGATTTTATCTGCCGCTAGTTTTTCGATGGCGGCGACGTGGGATTATGATTTTGATGGTGATGAAGATGAGCGCGGAGGGCAGCCTCTGAACTTTGGTGATTTAGACGTCTACGGGTATCAGAGCGGCAGTTCTGCTTACGCCTATTTAGATGCTGGATATCTGTCCGGTTTAGGTGTGTGCGAGGGGCCGATAGATCCAGGGACTACTGGGACTGCCAATAAGTGTAAAACTCCAGGCTCTGGACCTGGAACAGGAGCTGATGACGACAATTTGCAATTAGACGAAGTGCTTGAGTTTGTATTTAGCGTCGCCAAGCAAGTTGAGGTCGGTATTAATGGGCCTCACACGACGGCCAATGGCCATTCTGTGTTGATTCACAGTAATGTGGGAGGTTGGGATCTGCTCACAGTGATTGCAGGCAAAATCACCTTGGGGCTGCAACATGTTGGATTGACAACCCTGAAGATTTTTGGCCAGGGAGCATTCAATGACAATGTTGGCAGAACATCGACTGACCTCTATGTAGCTGGTATCAATGAAGTGCCCATTCCAGCTGCCGCTTGGTTATTTGGCTCAGCATTATTGGGTCTTGCTGGACTGCGTCGCCGGAAGGTCGCAGGATAGATAGGTTATTTGATATGTCGCAGACCTGCTGCGATTCTTTTCCGTTTAGATTGTGGCAAAACAAAAACCCCGGTTTGCACCGGGGTTTTTGATTCTCTGCTACTTACGGCTTACTACTCAATAGTTGCCAGTCACCACTGCTACCAGCGACTGATTATTCTTCTATCTCTTCTGAGGGGTTGCCGTCGGTGTCAGCTGCCATCTCGTCCATCATCTCACTCATGCTGTCCGAAGCCTTGTCCATTGTATCTTCCATGGTTTTTATCGCATCGTCGGCTGATCTCTCTATTGAGTCGACCATGCTTGATTCCTCAGTCGCTGGAGGTGTTCCTTCGTCCGGTGATTTATCTCTATCGCATGCGCTTAGGCCTAGGGTAGCCAGTGCGGCAATTAGCAAAACATGGTACTTCTTCATATCTCTACTCCTCTCTGGATTATTTAAATAAAGCCTTTTTGTCTCGTAAAGCTCTTGTAAAGCATAGTCCACAGGTGCACAGATGCAGGCGCGCGGGAAGAAAATATTTTTACCTGGGTCAATCAGTTGGCTGTTTTTACAGTCTGCGCGGCCAAGACGATTTAATTACCCCGATGTACATGCTAATTAGTTGCTGATTGCCAAGGGCTGTGGCAAACTTCACGCCGCTTTTAGAGGTGAGCCTTGAGTGAGTCGTGGCTCCCAACCCTACCTAATACTAAAAGTGTGTTTTATGCGAGAGTGGCGGAATTGGTAGACGCGCTGGATTTAGGTTCCAGTGGGGCAACCCGTGCGAGTTCGAGTCTCGCCTTTCGTACCAAATTTACCCAGTATCATCGTGAGGAAAATCCATGCAGGTTTCCATCGAGTCTAGCACTGGTCTTGAGCGTCAACTTAAGATAGGTGTTCCTGCCGACCGTATTGAGAATGAAGTCACTCAGCGTCTTCAGAAAGCCACCAAAACTGTCAGTATTAAAGGTTTTCGCAAAGGTAAAGTGCCGCTGAAAGTCGTCAAGCAGCAGTTCGGAAAAGGTGTTCGCCAGGAAGTGATTGGCGAAATAGTCAATTCCAGCTTCTACGAAGCGATCTCTCAAGAAAAATTGCAGCCGGTAGGTCAACCTCGTATTGATGATATCAATGATTCAGAGGGTCAAGATCTTGAGTATCTGGCTGTCTTTGAAGTTTATCCAGAAATCGCACTTGCCGATTTAGCCAAGGTTGCTGTGACTCGTCCTGTGGCCGACTTGAGTGACGCTGACGTTGATAAAATGATCGATGTGCTGCGCAATCAGCAGGCGACCTTTGAAGCGTCTGATAAGCCTGCCGTAGAGGGCGATCAGGTCAATATCGACTATGTCGGGACTAAAGGTGGCGAAGAATTCGCTGGTGGTAAAGCCGAAGGTCAAGACCTTGTGCTCGGTTCAAACAGCATGATTCCAGGCTTCGAAGACGGCTTGATGGGTGTCAGTGCTGGCGATGAAAAGGTGCTTAAGCTCAAGTTTCCGAAGGACTATCATGCTGAAGAACTCAAGGGCGCAAAAGTAGAATTCGCTGTTGTGGTTAATTCAGTGTCGTCAAAGCAATTGCCAGAGATGGACGATGAGTTCTTTAAACTCTATGGCGTCAGCGGCGGCGGTGAAGAGAAATTCCGTGAAGATGTGCGCAACAATATGGAGCGTGAGCTGCGCAATGCGATTCGCAACAAAATTAAAAATCGCGTGATGAGTCAGTTGTTTGATCTCAATCAAGTCGAGTTGCCCAGTGCCCTGGTTGCCAATGAGATTACGCAGCTCAAGCAGCAGATGGTCCAGCAGTTTGGTGGTGGTCAGCAAATTGATCTCAATATGCTTCCGGATGACATGTTCAGAGATAAGGCCGAACGCCGCGCCGCATTGGGTGTGATCGTCTCTGAGATCGTTAAAGTTGAGGAGATTACTCCCGATGAAGACAGTGTGCGGGAAAGAATTAACGAAATAGCCTCAACCTATGAGCAGCCGAAGGAAGTCGTCGACTATTATTACAGTCAGCAGGAGCTTTTGAGCTCTGTCGAAGGTGTTGTTTTGGAAGACCAGGTTACTGAGTTAGTGCTGTCAAAGGCGAAAGTGACTGACGAAGAGTGTTCTTATGAGGACGCTGTTAAGCCGGATCCCGAGCCAGGCGCCGAAGAAGCGTAAGATCGCTTTGAGCCGTGAAAAGATAGGGCATGGCAGGATTCTAGGATCCGGAGCCTTGATTTCATGCGTATAGATACTTAGGTATTGAAGTCAGTCAAAAAAAATAGCGAGGAAGCGATGAATTTTCAGCAAGCAAACGGCGGTCTTATAGGCGATGTTCAAGCCAGTGGTCTGGTGCCAATGGTGGTCGAACAGAGCTCTAGAGGTGAGAGAGCGTATGATATTTACTCGCGGCTGTTAAAAGAGCGAGTCATCTTTTTGGTCGGTCAGGTTGAAGATCATATGGCCAACCTGATTGTTGCGCAGATGCTGTTTTTGGAGTCTGAGAATCCAGACAAAGATATCCATCTCTACATCAATTCCCCTGGTGGTTCAGTCACCGCGGGTATGTCTATCTATGACACCATGCAGTTTATCAAGCCGGATGTCAGTACCATGTGTATTGGTCAGGCCGCTAGCATGGGTGCTTTCTTGCTTGCCGCAGGAGCAGAAGGCAAACGCTACTGTCTGCCAAATTCTCGAACAATGATTCACCAGCCCAGCGGCGGTGCTCAGGGACAGGCGACTGATATCCACATTCAGTCTCAAGAAATCCTCAAAATCAAAGCACGTCTCAATGACCTGATGGCGAAGCACACAGGCCAGACGGTTAAAAAGGTATCTGAAGATACTGAGCGTGATAATTTTATGAGTGCGGAAGAATCCAAGTCTTATGGGCTGGTCGATGACGTGCTGGACAAGCGCGGGTAGAGCGGCTAGCCTTTCTCTCTTGACGCATTAAATATTGACTTTAACGATCTGTTTTATATCAGTTTTGTTGATTTTATCGGAGGTATACAATGAGCGACGATGACACTTTAGGGGAAGGCGGAAAGCTTCTCTTCTGCTCATTCTGCGGCAAAAATCAGAATGAAGTACGGCGCCTGATTGCAGGTCCGTCAGTCTATATCTGCGATGAGTGTGTTGATCTCTGCAATGACATTATTTCTGAAGAGGCAGTAGTCGCCGAGTCAAGTGATGGCAACGAGGAGTTACCAATTCCTTCTGACATCAAGGGTAACCTTGATGCCTATGTGATTGGCCAAGAGCGTGCAAAACGAATTTTGTCGGTAGCCGTTTACAATCATTACAAGCGCTTGCAGGTGAGTGAGTCTGGCGTTGATGGCTCAGATGTCGAGTTGGGCAAGAGTAATATTCTGCTGATTGGACCCACAGGTAGTGGTAAAACACTGCTGGCTGAAACGTTGGCTCGGATGCTGGATGTTCCCTTTACGATTGCCGATGCGACCACGCTTACCGAAGCTGGTTATGTCGGTGAAGATGTTGAAAACATCATTCAAAAGCTGTTGCAGAAATGTGATTACGATGTCGACAAGGCCCAGCGTGGAATTGTCTACATCGACGAAATTGACAAGATTTCTCGCAAATCGGACAATCCTTCTATCACCCGTGATGTGTCGGGAGAAGGTGTTCAGCAGGCACTGCTGAAATTGATTGAGGGTACCGTTGCCTCGGTGCCACCTCAGGGTGGTCGCAAGCATCCACAGCAGGAGTTCCTGCAAGTGGATACGTCAAATATTCTGTTTATCTGTGGAGGCGCGTTTGCCGGGCTTGAAAAAGTTATTAGAGATCGCTCGGAAAAAGGCGGTATCGGTTTCAGTGCTGAGGTAAGTAGCAAAGATAGTCAAAAATCGATTGGTGAAACACTGCTCGATGTTCAGCCTAGCGATCTGATCGGCTACGGACTGATCCCTGAGTTTATCGGTCGACTGCCCGTCGTGGCGACACTTCAGGAGCTCGACCGGGATGCGTTGGTGAATATTTTGGTAGAGCCCAAGAATGCGCTATTTAAACAGTATCAAGCCCTTTTTAACATGGAAGGTGTTGATCTGGATTTGCGTCGCGATGCTCTGGATGCGATTGCCGACAAGGCGATTGAGCGAAAGACTGGCGCGCGAGGTCTGCGCTCAATTCTGGAAACAGTTCTGCTTGATACCATGTACCGAATACCCTCAGAGACCAGTGTTGTTAAAGTGGTGGTCGATGCGGCTGTGATCAATGGCGAAAATGAGCCGCTTTTGGTCTATGAAAAAAATGAGCAGAAACTGGCAAACGACGAGGGATGATTTCTCACTTAGGTGCTCTCTAGTAGGCAAGTAGGAGCCAAGTGGTAGATACTAGTAGGCACCCTCAGGATTGGAAAAGGCGACTGTAGTCGCCTTTTTTATGCCCGTAAAAATTACCCTGAAAAGGGGCATTTGGCTGAAAAAGCACGTTTTGGTCAACTATGCATAGGCTGGAGGTTGTTTTTTGCTCTGCGAGTCCCAATATAAAACACTAGTCTCATGACAAGATTGATCTATCTGCATGTCGCTCTGCTGCCGTTGCGAAACTAGTAGCGTGAATAAGACCCCGCAGATACATCTCAACCCGGGCGAGAAGCCCCGCTCCAGATAATTCGAGGTAACCATGGCCGTTAATCCAACTAAATCCCAAGACATGACTTATCCGCTGCTGCCGCTGCGCGATGTCGTCGTCTATCCGCATATGGTTGTGCCTCTGTTTGTTGGCAGAGAAAAGTCCATTACGGCATTGGAAGATGCCATGGAAAATGACAAGCAGGTTGTGTTGGTTGCCCAGCGCAATCCAGCGGATGACAATCCCGCGCTTGAGGATCTCTATTCTGTCGGCACCCTAGCGACAATACTGCAGATGCTCAAATTGCCCGATGGCACTCTCAAGGTACTGGTCGAGGGCGTGGCTCGCGTCAGCCTGATAGATGCGGCCGAGGGCGAGGCCTTTATGTACACGCAGCTTGAAGAGCTTGCAGATGGCGATCTCGATGAGCGTGAGGCTGAAGTGTTAACGCGCTCGGCAATGTCGCTGTTTGAGCAGTATGTCAATTTAAGCAAGAAAATTCCCGCAGAAGTGATTGCCACCGTCAGCGGCATCGAGGATGCCAATCGCCTCGCTGATACCATCGCCTCCCACATGACCTTGAGTATTGAACAAAAGCAGGACGTTTTGGAGGTCGCTGACCTCACTGAGCGCTTTGAGCATTTAATGGGCCTGATGGAGTCCGAAATTGATCTATTCCAGATTGAGCAACGCATTCGCGGTCGTGTTAAAAAGCAGATGGAAAAGAGTCAGCGCGAGTACTATCTGAACGAACAGATGAAAGCTATTCAGAAAGAATTGGGTGATATGGATGACGGCGGGTCAGAGATTGACCAGTTGGATATTAAAATCGATGAAGCAGGCATGCCAAAAGCAGCTCTAGAAAAAGCCAAATCGGAGCTCGGCAAGCTAAAGATGATGTCGCCGATGTCTGCCGAAGCCTCGGTGTTGCGCAACTATATCGACTGGATGATTGGCGTTCCTTGGAAAAAGCGAAGTCGTATCAAACACAATTTGGTTGAGGCACAACAGACCCTAGATGAAGACCATCATGGCCTGGAAGAGGTGAAAGAACGCATTTTGGAGTTCCTCGCTGTGCAGCAACGGGTTAAAAAACTCAAGGGCCCAGTACTCTGTTTGGTTGGACCTCCGGGCGTCGGCAAGACCTCGCTCGGCGAGTCTATCGCGCGCGCAACCGGCAGGCAGTTTGTGCGTATGAGTCTTGGTGGTGTCCGCGATGAGGCAGAAATTCGTGGTCATCGGCGAACCTATATCGGCTCGCTGCCAGGCAAGGTGATTCAAAAGCTGTCTAAAGTGAAGGTTAAAAATCCGCTGTTTCTGCTCGATGAAATTGACAAGATGGGTATGGATCAGCGCGGTGATCCTGCATCAGCATTGTTAGAAGTGCTCGATCCGGAGCAGAACCATACTTTTAATGACCATTATCTGGAGGTTGACTACGATCTTTCTGATGTCATGTTTATCTGTACCGCCAACTCGATGAATATTCCCGGTCCGCTGCTCGACCGCATGGAGGTTATTCGGATTCCTGGCTACACAGAAGGTGAAAAGGTTGCGATTGCTGAAAAATATCTAGTACCCAAACAGCGTAAAGCCAATGGGTTGAAAGACAGCGAATTAGAGATCACCGAAGGGGCGTTGCAGGATGCCATCAGATACTACACGCGTGAAGCGGGTGTGCGTGGACTGGATCGAGACATTGCTAAGATTTGCCGCAAGATTGTTACGGAGCACGTTCGCGATGGCGCCGCGTCTACTGATTTGGTCAAGCCTGAGCAGCTGGAAGCATTGTTGGGGGTTAGGCGTTTTGATTACGGCCGCGCCGAGGCTGAGAATCAGATAGGGCAGGTGACAGGTCTGGCCTGGACTCAGGTCGGTGGAGAGCTACTGACGATAGAATCCGCAGCGATTCCTGGTAAAGGCCGCGTTATCAAGACCGGTTCACTGGGTGATGTGATGCAGGAATCCATTCAAGCGGCTCTGACTGTGGTCAGAAGTCGCGCCAAGACACTTGGGATCCGCAGAGATTTTTATCAGGAGAACGACTTGCATATCCACGTGCCTGAGGGTGCAACGCCAAAAGATGGACCCTCTGCTGGCGTTGGTATGTGCACGGCGCTAGTATCAGTTTTGACTGGCATACCTGTTAAGGCAAATGTTGCTATGACCGGTGAGATAACACTGCGCGGACAGGTCCTGAAGATTGGTGGCTTGAAAGAAAAGCTTCTTGCAGCGCACCGTGGCGGCATCACAACGGTCATTATCCCAGACGATAATGGTAGTGATTTGAAGGAGATACCTGACAACATCAAGGCAGATCTTACGATCTGTCAGGTGAAGTGGATCGACGAAGTGTTAGCCATTGCTCTAGAGCACAGCCCGGAATCTTTGAGCGAAGAAGAATTTAATCGCGCCAGTACGCCCCAAGTTCCTGATCAACGGTCCTCCAGGCCCAGCACCCATTAGGGTTAAAGAATTTAGCCATTTCGGCAAACGGTGCTTGACCCGTGAAATGGCTATTGGTATAACGTAACCACGATTGAGCTTGAGACCTTACGTACACTGAGTTTGGTCTAAAAAAGCCTTTCTATCTGACTAGGAAATACTAACTCCAATAAAAGGGGAATACCGTGAATAAATCTGAACTTATCGACGCAATTGCTGCAGGCGCAGACATCTCAAAAGCTTCTGCAGGACGTGCACTTGACTCAGCACTTGAAGCAGTAACTGGATCACTCAAAAATGGTGACGCTGTTTCACTAGTGGGCTTTGGTACTTTTGCTGTAAAGCATCGTGCAGCTCGCGCAGGTCGTAACCCACAGACCGGTCAAGAGATCCAGATTAAAGCCGCCAATGTGCCTAGCTTTAAAGCTGGTAAAGCGTTGAAGGACGCTGTTAATTAAGTTACCACCAAAAGATTTTTTATTTGGTAAAGGCGCATCGGTGATGCGCCTTTTTTAATAAAATAAACAACCAGATAGCGTAAGAAGGGACAGTCGTATGTTGGACAGTTTTAGAAATAATATGAAGGGTATTGCTTTCGGGATTGTAATCTTGATTGCCATAGTCTTTGCTTTCTCTGGCATTGGCTCACTGTCTGTATCTGGTAGCGCGTCTGAAACTGCGGTCATCGTAAATGGTGAACAGGTGACAGAACTAAGTGTGCAACAGGCAATTAACAACGAAAAGCGACGCATCCTCAGTGAAAATGAAGGCCTCGACGCGGCACTACTCAGCGATGAGTTAATCCGCCCACAGGTGGTTGAACAAATTATTGGCCGCAAGCTTATCTCTCAGGCGGCGAAATCTGGTGGTATGGGCGTCTCGTCACGCACCACCAGCAAGTTACTACTTGGAACGCCAGCGTTTCAGGCAGATGATGGCAGTTTCGATCAGGATCTCTATCTCTATACTATCCGCAATCAGGGATACACCAGCGGCACCTTTTTGGCGATGCTAAAAGACGATCTATTGATCGAGCAGTATGTCCGCGGTTTTGACGCCTCTAGTTTCATTACCAAAAGTGAGCTTAACCTGTTGGCTAGCATTACCGAGCAACGGCGCGATTACTATTATATGACCCTGCCGCTGCAGGCTGCGATTGATACAGTGCAGCTGAGCGATACGCAGATCGAAGACTACTATCAATCAAATAAACAGCGCTACATGGCCGAAGAGCAGGTAGTGGTTGATTATATCGAACTTAGCCCAACCCTTTTCAGCGAGAAGCAACAGATCAGCGAAGGACAGTTAAGAGCCCGCTACGACGAACAGCTTGAAACGCTGGAGTCGACCACGTCTCGCCAAGCAGCACACATACTGCTGTCACAGCCTGATGCGGCGCTGTTAAGTGAGATAAATGGCAAGTTAGAGGCGGGCCAGGCGTTTGACGCATTGGCCAAAGAGTACTCTGAAGATGTTGGTTCTGCTGATTTTGGTGGCGATCTGGGTTATACCTCTGGTGATACCTTTCCAGAAGCGTTCGAGGCGGCACTGGCTGCCCTTCAGGTCGGCGAAGTCTCCGCCCCGATTGAGACTGAAAGCGGCACCCACTTGATTAAATTGCTCGATATTCAGCAGCAGAGCGTCGACTTCGACACTGAGCGAGGCCGTATTGAACAAGAATTGATCGCAGAGCTCACCGATGTTTGGTTGGTCGAGAAGCTCGCTAAGTTAAAAGAGCTAAGCTACAACGCTGAAACCCTCGCAGAGATTGCCGACGACCTGCAGTTGACTGCTCAGGTATCAGAGCCCTTTACGCGCGCAGATACAGCCGGCATCGCGGCCTATCCAGCGGTGGTCAAGGCGGCATTCAGTGCCGAAGTGTTAGAGGACAAATATGCCAGTGAAGTGCTGGAGTTGGGCGATGATCGTTACCTGGTGCTTAAACTGAATAGCTATATCCCTGCCCGTCAGAAAGAGTTGGCTGAAGTGAAGGCATCGGTCGTGGCATCGCTGAGCGACGAATTGGCCCGGGCCAGCCTGGCGCAGCGTGGTGCAGCACTGATGGCCAGAGTAGACTCCGGTGAGCAAGTGGAAGCCGTTGCCAAGAGTGAAGATCTGGATTGGCAGGTCGTTTTGGATGCCAAGCGCAGTACCGGTGGCGTCAATAATGAGGTCAAGCGCTTTGTCTTCCAGCTGCCGGCCACGGCCACTGAGGATATGATTGAAAGCTTCTACACGCGCAATGGTGATTTTGTGGTGGTTGCCTTAACCGGTGTTGAGGCCGGAGACAGCAGCAAGCTGAGTAACGATCAGAAAGCCAGTTTGAGCTACGCCGGCATTTCCGCCAATGGCAGTCGCGAACTAAAGGCCATTCAGGCCGCGATGCTCGGCGACGCAGACATAGAACGTTAACACCGGGCAGCGTCCCCGAAAAACGTCCAACAAAGCCGCAAATAACGGCTTTGTTGGGTTAGATCTTTAATGCGTTAATAAAGAGTGTCAGACGCTGCCCAGGCTGCAGCAACGCATTGCGGCTAATCTTATTCCAGCGCGTAATATCCCTTATTGCAATATCAAACTTGCTCGCGATCAGTGACAGTGAGTCGCCACGCTTTACTCGGTAGGAGAGTTTACGAACATTCTCTGAGGCCAGGTCAGCGGTCTTTGAGCCCACCACAAGGCGATCATTCACCTGCAGCGTATGACTAGAAAGTTTATTGGTCTCGCGCAGACGTTTGATGCTGGTATTAAACTGTTTGGCGATGGACCACAGCGAATCGCCGCGGCGCACGGTGTAATAATTAGGCTCTGTGGCCCCGCTTTTTGAGCTCGCCTGGTAATTGGCATTATTCCCAGCGTGAGGAATCAGCAAGATCTGTCCAATCCGCAATTGGTCATTTTTGAGCTTGTTGCGCTCTCGCAGCCAAGCAGTCGGGATCTCAAACCGCAGCGCAATCTCAGATAAAGTATCACCGCTCATGACCGCGTATTCTGTGTGCGGCACCCATGTCTTGGGGTCCGTCGTCGCCAGTAAATCTCTCAACGGCTGTGCCGTGCCAACCGGCAGCAGCAAACTGTGCGTTCCCTGTGGCGGGGTCAAAGCGCGACGATAGGCTGGGTTCAGGCGTGTAAAGTCGGCTAATTCGACGTCGGTAAGTGCAATGACATTGCCCAAGTCAATTTGAGAGCTGATTTCGACGATTTCAAAATAGGGCTCGTTGGGCATCGCCGGCAGTTCCAGCCCATACTCTTGCGGATCGCGAACCAAGCTGGCGAGTGCGAGTAGTTGCGGCACATAATTGCGGGTTTCCCGAGGCAGGGAGATCGACCAAAAATCGGTGTCTTTACCTGCTTTGCGGTTGCGCTTGATCGATTTGCTAACATAGCCCTGCCCAGAGTTGTAAGCCGCCAGTGCCAACAGCCAGTCTTGATCAAAGCGATTGTTAAGCTGCTTTAGGTAAGTGATCGCGGCCTGGGTCGAATAGATAACATCACGTCTGCCGTCATACCAGCGATCGCGACGCAAACCGAGAGAGGCTGCCGTTGACGGGATAAACTGCCACAGGCCTACCGCGTGACTGTGAGAATAGGCAAGGGGGTCATAGGTGCTTTCAACGATCGGCAGCAGAGCCAGCTCAAGGGGCAGGCCGGCTTGATCGAGTTGCTCGGTGACATAATAAATAAACGGTTCGGCACGGGCAAAAACAGTTTTCAGATAGCTCGGATTGCGCAGATACCAATCGCGCTGTTTGGCCACGCTTGCTGGCATCGTCTTCGGCATCAAGCTGAATCCGTCGCGAAGTCTCTGCCACAGGTCAATGACCTCGGGTTCTATACTCGTCGGCGCATCTATCGATAGAGGTAATTTTACTGCCGTCGACTCGCTATCAATCGCGTCAATCTCGACGACACTTGTTACCGCTTCCACTACAACCGTATCATTCTCAGGATCTACCAGGTGCGTGCAGCCGACGGTAACTAACGTTAAACTTAAGGTCAGAATTAAACGTAAATAGTGAGGCAGGGTAGGGGCGTTTGTTGCAACAGGTAGCAAATTGAGTACTCTTGATCTGGCGATTGGAGCAGGATTGTATCGATCAGCTGAAGTCTACACAATCACCCAATTCTCAGGATCGATTATTCCACTCTAGGCTAACGTCAAAATGATACGAGTTGACAATGCAAAATCATCCTCTGGCCTTTATTTAATTCAGCGAACATAATGAACCCCATGATAATAATCTCATCTTCACTATGTCTTTAACGCCTTTTCGCCGCGCCGGCGAGAGCCTGTTTAATCGACTCAAGGTTAAGGATCTCGGCAGTTCGACCGAGGAAATCCGACGTTGGCTAGACAGCGATTTTGGGCGCTATTTACTGCGTCATGAGCGGCGTGTGCTGCGTGAAAAGTTTCCACAGCTGCCCGGGTATCGAATGTTGCGACTGGGGCTAAGCGACGATATCGAGACCCTCGATAGCTTTAACCAAATTCATCGTTTCAGTCTGCATCCTTCAGAGCTCAACGCCAGCCATGCAGCACTTTCAAGTTATATGGAGTTGCCGCTGATGTCGGCAACCATTGACGTAATGCTGCTGCACCATGCTATTGAGTTCTCCACCTCACCAAAGGCGGTGCTTGCAGAGGCTAGTCGAGTAGTGATGCCGGGAGGCAGCTTGCTGCTCTGCCTGTTTAACCCATGTGGCCCTATGGGCATCGCCAAGTACCCGATGCAGTTGTGTTCCAAACACGCCCAGTTCAGTTTTCATAATCTGCGCATGGCCCGTGTTATCGACTGGCTATCGTTACTCAACTTTCATGTCGTGCAAATAGAACATGGCGCCTATCATCTGCCGCTGAATTCGCCCGGCTTGGCAGAGCGTGACAGTCGCTGGGAAAGACTCTGTCAAAAGATTCGCTTCCCGCTGGGTAACTTCTATATGATCCATGCAGTTAAACGTGTGCCGCGAGGTATTACAGGGCCGGCAAGTCCTTGGAGGGCTGCGGCTAAAAATGGTTATGGTGTGAGCAATGGGATTAAGCGGGCTATACATAAAAATATTGACAGCGAAACCAATAAGCTTAAAGGAAGACCATGAAAGCAGTTGAAATATTTACCGATGGCGCCTGTAGGGGAAATCCTGGGCCAGGTGGCTGGGGCGTTTTTATGCGCTACGGCGACAAGGAGAAAACACTGTTCGGTGGCGAGGCGGACACCACCAACAATCGTATGGAACTGACCGCAGTGATTGAGGGTTTGTCAGCGCTGACTCGGCCATGCAAAATATCCATCACGTCAGATTCAACCTATGTGCTGAAAGGTATCCAAGAATGGATGCCGGCTTGGAAAAAGCGCCATTGGAAAACGGCGAGTAAGCAGCCGGTAAAAAATGTCGACCTGTGGCAAAAACTCGACGCCCTGATTGGTGAGCACGAGATTGATTGGCACTGGGTGAAAGGTCACAGCGGACACGCTGAAAATGAGCTCGCAGATGAGTTGGCTAATCGCGGTATCGACGAACTTTAACAATTTAAATACGATGATATAAGCAGCAGAGACCATGAGACAGATTGTTCTTGATACAGAAACCACCGGCCTGGAAACCTCTCAGGACCATCGCATTATTGAAATTGGTTGTGTCGAGCTGGTGGGGCGCAAGCTTACCGGCAGACACTACCATCAATATATTAATCCTCAACGCAAGGTCGATGAAGGGGCGATGGAGGTGCATGGTATTAGCGATCAATTTCTTGAGGACAAGCCGCTGTTTGATCAGGTCGCTCGCGAATTTTTGCAGTTTGTCGACGGTGCTGATCTGATTATTCACAATGCCCCTTTTGATGTCGGCTTTATCAATCATGAAATCGCCAAGCTCGGTGGTGCCTATCAGGTGATTGAAAGCGGTTGTCGAATCATTGATACCTTGGCGCTGGCGCGCCAAAAACACCCGGGGCAAAAAAACAATCTCGACGCTCTGTGCAAGCGCTATGGCGTCGACAATTCGCAGAGAGATCTGCACGGCGCACTGCTTGATGCAGAGATTCTCGCCGATGTTTATCTACTGATGACCGGCGGTCAGGTTAACCTCAATATCAGTGATCAGCAGTCTTCCGACAGTGGCGAGCTCAGCACCAAGAGTGCCATACGCCGCCTGCCGCAGAGTCGACCAGCGCTGCGTATCATCAAACCCAGTGATGATGAGTTGGCGCTGCACCAGCAGAAGCTTGATGCTATCGCCGCAAGCAGCGGTAACTGTGTGTGGTTGAGCAGTGGCGACTGATATTTATTCATGACAAACCAGCAAGCGCCTGATCTACCCAGCGGTCAGCAAGACTTTCAGCGACTCCAGTTGTTGGTCGAACAAACATCCAGTACCCGAGACAGCTTCAGACTTAGCCGCCAGCTGAGGGAGCTTGAGCAGCAGCACAGGCGCGGCTGTGATATCAACGCAGGCTGGCAGCAATGGCATGCTGCTCTGCTGAAAACGCAAACATTGACCGAACGTCGTCGTCAGACTATTCCCTCTTTCAGCTACCCTGAACTCCCGGTCAGTGAGCGCGCCGATGAAATCGCCGAGTTGCTCAGCAAGCACCAAGTGATCGTCGTAGCCGGTGAAACCGGTTCCGGTAAAACCACTCAGTTACCGAAAATCTGCCTGCAAGCCGGGCGCGGGGTTAGAGGCTTAATTGGCCACACTCAGCCGCGGCGGATTGCCGCGCGTACCGTAGCAAACCGTATTGCAGACGAACTGCAGGTCAAATTGGGCGAGGCCGTGGGTTATCAGGTGCGCTTCTCCGATCAGAGTTCGCCAAATAGCCTGATCAAACTGATGACCGATGGCATACTGCTGGCAGAGATTCAACGGGATCGCTTCCTCAGTGGCTATGACACCTTGATTATTGACGAGGCCCACGAGCGCAGTCTGAATATTGATTTTTTGCTCGGCTATTTAAAAAACCTCTTGCCGCAGCGGCCCGATCTAAAAATTATCATCACCTCAGCGACCATTGATGTCGCCAAGTTTTCCAAACATTTTAATGATGCGCCGGTAGTCGAAGTCTCTGGTCGCAGCTTTCCGGTCGAGATTATCTACAACCACCCGGATGACGTGGAAAGTGATCGCGATCAGATGATTGTCGACTGCCTGCAAGATATTCACAGCAATCAAAAAGCCGGAGATGTGCTTATTTTCCTCAGCGGTGAGCGCGAAATACGCGAGGTTAATCTGGCCATTAAACGCGCCCAACTGCCGCACACAGAGGTAGTGCCGCTGTATGCTCGGCTGAGTCTTGCTGAGCAGAGCAAAATATTTTCGCCGCACCGTGGACGGCGTATTGTGCTGAGCACCAATGTTGCGGAAACCTCACTGACGGTGCCGGGAATTCGCTATGTTATCGATACCGGCAGAGCGCGCGTGTCGCGTTATAGCTTCCGCAGCAAAGTGCAACGGCTACCTATAGAGGCAATTTCTCAGGCCAGTGCCAATCAGCGTGCTGGACGCTGTGGTCGGGTTGCCGACGGCGTCTGTTATCGGCTCTATTCGGAAGAGGACTTTCAGGGCCGGTCAGCATTTACCGACCCGGAAATCGTGCGCACTAATTTGGCTGCGGTTATTTTGCAGATGCTGCATCTGAGAATTGGTGATATCCGCAACTTCCCCTTTGTCGACCCCCCAGACCAACGCATGATCAGTGATGGCTTTAAGCTGCTGGAAGAATTGCAGGCGGTGACCGAAGACGGCAAGTTAAGCAGTCTTGGCAAGCGTCTAGTCAATATTCCTCTGGACCCGCGTTTTGCGCGAATGCTACTAGAATCTGCCAACAATGGCTGTCTCGCCGAAGTGATGATTATTACCACTGGTTTGAGTATTCAGGATCCCCGTGAGCGCCCGGCTGATAAGCAGCAGGCTGCAGATCAGAGTCATAAAAAATGGCAAGAGCCAAACTCCGATTTCGTCTCACTGCTAAATTTGTGGCGACATTTTGAAGAGCAGCGCCAAAATTTGTCGGGCAATCAATACAGCCGTTACTGCAAGACTCATTACGTCTCCTATTTACGCATGCGCGAATGGCGAGACCTGCATCATCAGGTTCACACCGCTTGTCGCGGGCTTAAGCTGAATGTCAATACTGAGCCTGCGGAGCAGGATGCCATACATCGTTCAATCCTCTCAGGCCTGCTTGGGCAGGTGGGCATCCTGCAAGATAAGTGGGAATATCTCGGCACCCGCAATCGCAAATTTTTTATCTTTCCTGGCTCTGGATTAAGTAAAAAACCACCGAAGTGGCTGATGGCCGGCTCACTGATGGAGACCACCAAGCAGTTCGCCTTAACCGTGGCAAAAATCGATTCCGACTGGCTCGAACCACTGGCGGCGCACCTAGTCAAAAAGAGCTACAGCGAACCCTTTTACAATAAAAAATCCGGTCAGGTAATGGCCAAAGAGCGCCAAACATTGTTTGGCCTGAGCATTGTTGAAAACAAAAACCGCGTCTACGGCCAGGTTGCGCCACAGGAAGCGCGAAAAGTCTTTGTTCAGCAGGC
>Ga0115557_1001316_pt1 | contig 17103 bp, 14 predicted proteins | sample COGITO_mtgs_1104_FD_87280 | JGI IMG/M metagenome (GOLD analysis project Ga0115557, IMG submission 87280) | Pelagic marine microbial communities from North Sea - COGITO_mtgs_110421 | ecosystem: Environmental > Aquatic > Marine > Epipelagic | place: Germany:Helgoland, sampling site Kabeltonne...
CAAGCAACGAAAATAGCTCATACGCCACTCGATCCTCGATGCTCGTCATGGTAAACGTCTTGCCGCTACCGGTCTGTCCGTACATCAAAATCGTGCCCATGCCCTCGTTACATATGACATCCTTGACAATGGGGGATGCCACATTCGAATAAATGTCGTCGTTGGTAGCATGTTCGTCAAATGCTGCTGAGCATTTATACTCCGTGGGCTTGTGGTACATTTTTTTCATGTCCGGGTGCATCTGCATGTTGTGGACTATCACACTGTCCATCTTCTCTTGAGCCCCCGTCGCATCAACACTCACAACGTCGTAGTCATTGGCCTTCTTTTCGTAATCGAACAACGGTCGCTTCCGGACAAAAACGGAGACACCATTAATCGACCGGTTATCCAAAATGTTCTCGTCGCGGTGGTTGTTGTTGCAATTCAGATTCGGTCTGTCCATTCTGTAAATCATGAGGCTGTTCTTGAAATGGGAGGAATGTCGGATTCTCGCGGTCCTCTTGTCCAGATTTCGTCGCGTTTCCTTGTCCTCTTCGTTATTGCTAGTAGTCCATTCCTCCTGCTGCGATTTTTGGCTTTGTCGGCGCTGCACGCTGAGGGGTTGGGCTCTACGTTGCTTCTGCTCAACGGCCGTCTTGCTCCCGATGGAAGTGTCTGTGCTGCTAACGCTAAATTTCGCCACCTGTCGGGACGACTTGACCAGTTTCGTTTTGCTGCTTTTTTTGGGGTTATTTTTGCTGCTACCAGTGCTGTTGTTGTTGTCGTCGCGGGAGTTCCCGGATAGAGCCTCAGCCTTCATCGCTCGCTCGACAGCACTTTCAAAGCCGCCTGATGACGAAGGTCGAATTGGTGTCTCGTCGAACTCATTGGTGCGATCGACGAGTTTCCGGCGCCGCCTCTTTGGAAGTTGATCTCTGCTTGATATTGAGCCCGTCCCCCCCGTATTCGTAGATTTTGTCGCTGCAGCTGACTTTAACCCTCCATTTTTTGTAGCATGTTTTGTGTTCATACCAAACCTATTGTTGTTTACGCCACGAGGCGTCTTTTGCCTTGGCGTGGGCTTCGAAAATACGTCTTTGCTCAGCGCAGATTCGTTTTCGTCGAAATCTAGGTTAAATGCTGGTTTTGACTTTGCGCTGCCTTCATCGCCCCGGAGGTTCTGGAAAAAATTCTCATCAATAGCTTTCTGCTCCTTCTTGCGTTCCTGCTCACGCTGGAGCCTCTCCTCCTCCATCTCGGTATCAGTTTTCTTCTTCCGCTGAAATTTTTGCATCTCTTTGATCTTGTTCTGCGTCCGGCCGCGGATTTTTGCAGGAGATCCCATGTTCTTGTGGTCGTCATCGGGCCTTAAAAGGTTTAAAAAAGTGTCGTCAACTTCAGCCTGTTTTTCAGCTGCATTTTTGGAGGGGGGGGCTTTGTTCGGTACAAATTTGTTGTAACTACTAGGTTTAGGGATTGGATCTCCAAAAATACCGCTGTTTGTTGTCTCCTGGTGGACAAACGGAGCAGATTGAGAATCCACCACTGGTTCTTCATCATATTCAGCCTCCAGGTCAGCTAGACTAGCATTTTCTTGCGGGTGAGGAGGAGCCGTAAAGTCTTGGGCCCATCCGGGCATGGACCCATTGGACAAATGCAGGCGGTTGGTCATTTGATTAATTTGTAAAATCTCTCAAACCAAGAAAATGCGAACGACCATTTGACCTTTTTGTAAACTCAACAACTTCTACCCTGTATTATTTTTTTCATTTTTTTCAAACTTCCCTCGGCGCCTACTCATCAACTTTAGAAGCGGTTGAGATTTTCTTGTTGTTTTTGTCTTATTTCAACTTGAAAGCTTATATACCACCCAATTTACACACAATATAAGAAGTAACCTTAACCCTAAGTTACAATCACTTTTCAGCATTGTAATGTCGAGCACTGCATCTGCCACTCCTACGACTGCCTTGTCCACGTTGGAGGCTTCCCCTGGCGTCTCCTTGGGTGATGTGGGTGTTTCTACTGACAAGAACGTTGCCAACTCAGTATTGACAACTCCGACTCTTAAGAATTCTTCAATGCCAAGCTCCCCGCAAGAAGTGTTCACCTACCTCGTTGATAATAAGCAACAGATCCTTTCTGGTATTACCGTCGCCCTCGCTCAGGTCCCTGAGGCAGTTGCATTTGCACTTGTTGCTGGTGTCGACCCACTCGTAGGCCTCCAGGCTGCCTGGATAATGGGTGTCATAACCGCAATCTTTGGCGGTCGCCCTGGTATGATTAGCGGTGCGACGGGAGCAGTTGCTGTCGTTATGGTAGACCTTGTCAAAGATGAGGGGGTAGAATATCTCTTCGTTGCCATCGTCATTGCCGGTATCCTACAACTCATCTTCGGCTTCGTAGGTGGTGGTGCTCTTGTCCGTATGATCCCACACCCCGTGATGGTAGGCTTCTGCAATGGTTTGGCCATCGTTATCGGTCTAGCTCAGTTCAACAGCTTCAAGGTTCCCGGAAGCGCTGACAGCAGGCGTCTAAGCTGGGGTGCTTTTGGGCCCTTCACCAATGGGTCCGAGTGGGTGGACGGTGAAATGGGCCTTTGGATGGCATTCCACGTGATAATTGCAATGTCCGTCACCGCCTTCTTTCCCAAAATCACAAACAAGTTCCCCAGCAGCCTAGCTGGAATCATTGCGAGCACAGTTTTCGAGTGGGCAATCGTTCGGCCCATTTTCGATAGCAAGTCCAACACTGTTGAGGACATTGCGATTGTGAAGGGAACCTTCCCCATCCCTGTTTGGTTCGATGATAAGTACACAATGCCACCTATCAACTCGGACACAATCTCGAAGTGTTTATTTACCGGAGTTCTTGTTGCAGCAATCGGCACGATCGAGTCGTTGATGACGCTGAATTTGATTGACGATTTGACTGACACCAAGGGCATGCCCAACCGGGAAGCTATGGGACAGGGACTCGGGCAGCTTTTGGCGGGGATCTTTGGGGGTATGGGAGGGTGTGCTATGATTGGACAGAGCATGATTAACGTCAAAGGAGGGGGAGTCACCAGACTTAGTAGCTTCACGGCTGGCTTCTTCTTGCTCATGATCATTTTGGTTGCCTACCCGCTCATCAACCTGATACCGACGGCCGCTCTGGCTGGAGTGATGTTCATGGTTTGCTACTATACGTTCGAGTGGTCGAGCATAGCAATTGTTTGCAGTAGTTGCTTGCCTCTTAAGTGGCGCACTCATGAGAAGGTCAACAGTGAGAAGAAGGTCAACAGGTCAGACGCCCTCGTCGTCGTCGTTGTGATGATTGTCACGCTGTGGCAGGATCTTGCTGTTGCTGTCATTGCCGGGATCGTCTTTAGCTCTGTCATGTACAGCTGGAACAGTGGCTGCCATCTTCAAGTCGAGAGGGTCGTCTCCACGACTTCTACCATTGAGGACGGCGAGAAGAAAGATTCCGGGAATTGTAAAGGCCCCGCCGAACGCGTCACCTACTATGTTACTGGATCACTCTTTTTTGCTTCTATTCAGCCTTTCCTGGAAAATTTCGACGCGAAGGCTGACCCCGATCTGGTCCAGATCAACTTCAGCAACTGCGACATTTGCGATTGGTCTGCGATCGAGTGTATCAACGGCCTCGCGGAGAAATACGAAAATCTCTCGAAGGAGATTCACTTTTCAAAACTTAAGATCAACTCAAAGAAGATCGTGAGCAAAGCAAAGCACCTCACCGCGGAGAGTCTCCGCACGATTCTCGACGAAGGCGAACTCATCGAGGAGATCATCCCTGGGCCAGCAAACCACCTGAATGTCGAGAGGAGGCCCAGCAGTAGCCCAGAGCAAAGGGCAGAAAAGCGAAGGAATAACTCGTCTGATGATGGCCCAGAAAATGATAAGCTCACCATTTGAGGCTTACTGCAATCTTCTCGGAAAAAGTAAATTAACAAAGTAAATTATGGATTGTGTGTTGTTTCGGTTAATGTCGAACATTCAATCCTTCCCAAACAAATTCATTTTAAAACTACCCGATGTTCTCGCTTTATCGTTATACTACTTCTCCGGTATCAATTTCCTTCCCTTTCATGTCATTCATCTCATTTATCCAATCCTCCATCGTTTCATAATCCTCTGCCCTCAACTTCAACACTCTCACCTTACCCGTTCCCTCTACCGTTCCGCTCACATTAAATGTATGATTGTACTTTCCGACTTCCGATTCCCCTTCTGCGCTACGGCAGTCTACTTTGAGACAGCCCAAAGGTGCGCTCTGCTCACCGTTGGACCAAGTTAAATTGCGAGAGTCACAGTCGAAGGTAAAGAAGCGCTTCTTCCAATTTTTCCTTGAAAAAATACTCGCGGTGCCTCTTCCCTTCTTCAATAGCCACCCTGTCTTTCGCTCCGCCTTCTTTTCTCCTTCGCCTTCCTCCTTCCCGCTCATTTTCGTGACAGCTTTTTCCCAGTTCTTCAGATCGCCTAAACCCCCCTCGATGTAAAACTGCCTGGCCGAACTGTCATTCAGGGCCGTCCTGATGCTGAAATATTTTAATCCCTCCTCATGCCCACCGTCCCCGTTCTTTGCTTCGAAAAGACACCCTCTGAGGGGAATGCTGCCCTTTTCGACCAGATCATCTGGCTCTTCGTAATAACGGAGGTGACCACCACCAATACCGCCAGATACGATCGCATAGCGCCGCTTGAAAGATCGCTTCCCGCTCTTGTCTTTCTTCCATATCCACCCAGAGTGTTCTCCTTTTTCAGTGCTGACCTTAATCGCGTTCTGTATTGCATCCCCCCACAACTGCAAAAGCTCTTTGCTTTCACATGATAAATCCCTTGTCTTGAAGTCCTTATGCTTAATTCTAAAATGGTTCTCGCGATTGGGGTGGCGGACCAAATAGTAGCAAGCACCTACAAGCCGTATGACTCCTCGAGGGGCAGAATCGGCGCGGGATTTATAGTAACGCATCTCGCTGCCCTTGAGAACAAAGAGACGCTCCTGCCAAATTGCAGTGTGCTTGCCACCCCCGAGCTTGTGCATCATTCCAACTGCGTCTTCGTCGGGATTAGCTTGATCAGTTAGAGATATTCCTTTGGAATTGAAGTAATTGCCATCCGAGAGCCCACATAGGTTAGAGTTACAAAGTCCCATGAGTCTGAGGGACTTTTCGAGACTGTGTAAGGAGTTTTGGCTTTGTTTGGGGAGTTGAGAAGTTGAGATCCTTCCGGGGAAGGGGAAGGATTTCTTAAGCTGAAGAAAAACTGCCGAAGATGAGAGTAGTAGCGTAGCGATGGTTGACTGAAGAGTTGCTCGAGTATGGGTTTTTTCGTGCTCAAATATCGATAACAGAGTAGATTACAGGACTTTGGTTGAGTTTCAGCGGCCAACCCCAAAAGCCCCAAAAAGCAGAACCGGTCCACATCGTTGACTTAACAAGCAGCAGCTACAAAAATCACTCAAATCTTTAAAACTAAGTAAGAAAGGGGGGAGGCAAGTCACTTTCGTCCCTCTCTTCTTCTTCCACTGCCACGACTGTCTTCCTCCGCCGTTTCTTCGTTTTCTTTCTCTTCTTCTTCTCTCTTAAATCTTCCTTTTTATCCTCCCTATAGCTCTCCTCGTTTCCTCCTTTCCCTTCCCTATCCTCTTCACCGTTCCCATCCCCATTCCGATATTTTACCCCGCACCTTACACTGACTCCACCCTTACCCTCGCACCCCCAGAAATCAAACCGACCGCTTCCAACAGTCCCCTGAACCAGCATTACGACAATTCTGGCCAATAATTGGGCGACTTGTTGCCTCAAAATGTTGCTCCCCAGAACGCGCTCATGCCAGCTCGTCATGAAAGTAAGCGAAGGGAGAATATTTTTCGCCAAATTAGCAACGGCCTCCTCGTCAATTGATTCCAAGTTGCCATGTGGATCAAAGTCACGGTATTTGAAGTGGATGGGTTGCAGGTCGAACCTGAAGGAGCTGCCTAAAATGTTCAAGTGAACCCCTCTGAGAGCGTCCCTTAGCGTGATGGTCAAAATGATCACAAGGTTTTGCAACAAACACCGCTGCAGCTTGATCGGAAAGAGCTTCAACAACGGTGCCGCGATCTGCATCTGTGACAAGAGCTGTTCAGTGACAATACCAAGCTGTGGGTAATTGTACTGTTCCTGATAGGCCCCTGGCCTTTCCTTCCTTCTTTCCGTGCCAGCTCTTTTCACTCCTTTGATGCGCGTTAACTTCACCTCCCCGACGCCCCCTATCCCTAGCCCATGCAGATTCGCTACGCCCCCCACAACACCTTTCATGACGCTCCTCACGACGATATTGTAGAGTGTTTCTTCAAGCCCTGAAGTTAATTTGATCCCAATGTGGTGGTGTTCGTGGTGGTCCTCCTCCTTCTTTTCTCCCTCGGTATCTTCTTTGTCATTCGTTGCAGCAAACCCTAGCCAACTGGGGACACTCTGCCTCAAAATCCAGCTCCCGCCACCGCTTGGCCTTTTCAGTTTTTTCTTCTTCCCGCCCCCCTTCGTCCTATCATCAAATAGATCGTCCCCGACGTGGTCCTCCTCTTCATCTTCCCAGTCGCTGTCGCCCCAAAGCTTGACGTGATCCAATGGAATTAGCACTCCTCTGTCTTTTAACCCCTGTATGTAGCTTTTTACCACTTCGTCTGTGACCGCTTCTTGGCCATGATTGGACGGATGGGAGGCGCTCAGAGGTGAATGGGGAGAGTTGAAAAGAAGAGCGTTTTTTTGGGATTGGAGGGAAGATAAAGCTGAATTATGGCGGGTCATTTGTGACTCGATGCTCTGCAAGATTTGTGTTGCATTCTGTTGTGACAGAGCTGATTGAGACGGTGGTAATTTTGATAGTGTTGACGTTGGTATTGACGTTGGTGTTGACGTTGGTGTTGACGTTGGTGTTGACGTTGGTGTTGACGTTGGTGTTGACGTTGGTGTTGATTTTGATTTTGATGCCAGTGTCAGTGCAGAATGGTTTGATGAATCCATTGTTCCCGTGCCTTGACGCTCATTTCCGTTCACTAAAACTACCCTCCTCTCGTTCTCGGTAATAACTTTTTCTCCAAGCTCCTCCTTAGCGATTTTCACACGTTTATATTTCCCGCTGAATACCCCATGCACACCAAAGTAGCTGGCCGAGAATTTCCTCATTCGACGCAGAACAGATTTGTTTTTTACCGTTCCCGTATTAGGTGAAGAGGGGGGGGTTATCATTAATTCTACATTCGTTATCGAAGTAGCGACAGTCGAACCATTCAAAACGGGGAAAACTTCAGGTTTACTGCTCAAATTGAGGCTGTAATTCTCAGACTCACGCTCCTTCCTGCGAGCCAATCTCTCTTTCTCTTTCTCTTCCTTCTTCTCCCTCTGCTCTTCCAGAAATTGCAAGCGCTTTTCACGCTTTGCTTCGGCTGTGGCCTGGCGGGAAAGCCGAGCAGAAAGGTTCTGAGATCGACGGTTCGCAAGCCAGCCACGGATACCACTTTGATTTGTTGATGTATCGTCCATTGCCGTGGTCTCATCCGTTTTCTTCGCGCCTTCTTCCTCTTCAGGAGATTTTTGCTCATCCCCTACCTCTACAGCGTCGGAATCGGCCCCTCCGTCGAATTCACCAACACCCTCATCCCCCTCTATGGAACCCCCTCTCCCTACAAAAAGAATATTAGCTGTGAAAGGTGAATTTCGAAATGAACCCAGTAGTCTTCCGTGTTCTGCATTTCTTGTGCTAGTAGACAAGGCAATTATGAAGAGGCACCAAGGAAGAAGACGAAGCATCTCGCCAGCCTACGGCATCAAGAAGCGAACGGTCGTTTTGGGATCTGGAGGGTTGGATATATGCAATTGATTAACGTTTTCTCTTATTTTTTCTTCGGAGGAGTGAATTAATGAAGGTGTCCTGGAAAAATTGCACTCTTAATATAATTAGGAAATTCTTTCACACTGAAATAGTTGGGTTTCACAAATACACGCGAAAGAAATGTTGTAAGGAGCTCCAAGCACTTTTCCATTTCTAGTATGTTGACAAGAGGCAGCTATCATTTTCTTTGTTTCTGTCTCCTATCAATTGCGACTTCGTATAATCCAATCGTTGTCTCAATTCCCATTTCATCATCATCGTCGCCTTTGCCTTCGGAGATCCTTCCAATTTTGCTTGTCTCGCGCTGGAAAGATTCTACTCTAGGATCGGGCGCTGATTTTTTTGTGCCGCGTGTAACGGATGTGCGTAAATTGGCAATGCTGTTGCGTAAAAAAACTGATGGGTTAGGGTCGAACAACAGCCCTTCTGTCGGGGTCCTGGCAAACTGTGCAAGGTTCGATGTTATTGTAGCCTACCCGCATGATCCTCCCCCTACAGTGGTTGAAGGTGTGGCAACTGTGATACTTTCGGCAGCGAAACAATTCGACTCGAAGAATCGTATATTATTCCCCGGCCTGTCATCAACTGATGACTTTGAGACAGAACTTTCCACCCTCATGAATGAGATTAAGACAGTTGAGGGAGTAGAAGACGTCCTTCGATACCTCTGTCTTACTGCCGCTGGCATGAACAGTCCAAAAAATCGGGTTTTCAACCCCTACAACTCCCGGGATAGTCACATTTTATTGCAGCTAAAGCGGGTAATTCAAGCAAGTGCAGCTTCAGGAGACGGATCCAATTACGTTCATGCGATGATTAAAGTAGCTCTTTCTGCGGGGAAAATCGCACGTGATGACAGTTTGATCCCAGAAATAAAAAAATTGAAGAGGTATGCAGGGCGTTTCGCAGAATCAACAGACCCAGCAATAGAGTCCTCAGTAAAAGCTGTGGTGTCAGGTGAGATTGACGCTCTAATCGACTCCTACTTGGACAAGTTTGAAACAAAGGATATTGTTAAAGCTTTCAGGGACAAAGCAGCCACCATTGGTAAATTGCAAGGACTCTCGGAATCTGAGATCAAGAAATATGTTCATAAGGCCACTGATTTAGTGAGAAAGAAAGGAGACGAAGATGTTGAAAGACATGTTCAGCTAATCAGGAATGAGTACAATCTCGGTTGTGCAATTATAACCAGGAACGAAGCGCAGCTTCAAAGTTTTGTTGACCAGCAGCACCAGTGGGAGTCTCTTGATGAGGAAGATAGACGAATTTTGGAAGCCCATACCGAAGTCTCGAAGATGTTATTCTTACTGGAGGACATTATTGCAGCAGAGTAGATTAGCAAAAAAGAAGAAAACCGTTAAGAAGAGGAGAGTAGGTTCACAAAAGCTTCCCTAAACACATATATTGCCACTCTCATCTTACTACACGTACGTTTCAAATTCATCCTTCAATAGCAACCCAATCTCATGGGCATCCTTGTGCGGGTACAGCAACATTAAATCCATCTGCCGATCCATTACATAGCGGAAAATAGGCCCCTTATCTAGCGTTGTCAAAAGCTGTCAAAAAATTGTGTGTCAGTAAGAGTGGCCAATCCCGCCGGTTGCAGGGGTACTCGCATCGCGCCCTCACCTTTTGAAGCTCGTCGCCGTTGATACAGTGCTTCAATTTGTAAATCGAGCTTATACCGAGCTTCGCTATTGAGGCAGCAAGTGTCTCGTATTGTAGGATAATTCTGGGGTAAAGTGAAAGGTAAGTAAGCGCTTTCGAGAAATTAAACCTCCCCCTCATTAGGCTCGCATCAACACACTTACCCCCTTTTTTCGTCCTCAACAAGATCAGGGTCCGTCCCTCCCATTTCATGTTCCAAATCCTTGATTTTCATGGCTAGCGAGAGCATCAAGCCCTCAGGCCAGTAGACGCCCGCAATTCGAATAATACGGGCGGCTTCGCGCCGGAATGTGAGTGACTGTGCGAATACCGCGTCGGATTCGAACCCTTTAACGACCTCTCTGTTTTTTCGATCATACTTGATTCCAAGCATCTCAACCACATTTCCGTACTCTCCCCCATTCTGCAAATAAAAAAAGTTTTTTTTTGTTTTTTTTAGGTTAGTCGAAGGTATAAACGTAATGCCAACTGTTTGCTTCTTTGGTCGAAGTGAAAAAGTAATGGCTCCGTCTTTCCAATGCATTTTCTACCTCACCTCTGGCTCAATAGTAATTCCTCCTAACAAGCTTGCCCTCGCGCTCTCGTAACCCTCGTCCACGTCTATCAAAATGGTAAAGAGTTCGCTCGCGGTCTGAATTCGGCTGATTGCGTTACTATCGCGAGCTGGACGCTTCAATTCATTAATCATGTGATTTGTCATTCGCGTGGAACGGTACTTTTTGCTTTTGAGTTGCATCGTGGTGAGAGTGAGAAGAGCTTCCTTCTCGTTGGTGCTATTCAGCTCCTTGACCTTTTCGATTTTTGCCTGCTTTTCTTCGTGTTGCCTCTTCTGCTGAACGCTGATAGCTTCCGGTTCGATATAGAAGTTTCGAAAATCGGACAAAAACGAGGCGTACCATAGCAAGCGTTCGTCAATCGCATCGGTCCAGCCCCCTACGCCGACCCCAATCCCTGCTCCCCTATTTTTTTCACTTAAGGTTGAGTGAGCGTGTTCCAGCACCTCTAGTCCGTTCTCGAAACCTATTTTGAGCTGCTCATCGACATAATCGTTCACACCTCGCTGCTTTTCCTCCTTGAAGTGAAAGACCGTCTCAGCCAAATTAAGGACCATAATCAAACGCATAGCCCCAACCGGGTCCTGTGACCGCAACATTAAATCGATCTCGCTCCCGATTCTTTCCCGGCTAACTTTGAGATCAAGCGCCTCCCGTACTCTTGCATCACACGCCGCAATCCGGAGCTCATCGTCCATCGTGAATTTCAGTCGAGCAGCGAAGCGGATTGCTCTCAAAACTCGCAGTGGATCGTCTAGCAAGGTCGTGAGCGGAGGGAGAGGAGTGCTAATGATGCCATCATTCAGGTGCTGGATCCCCTGCCCAGTGAAATCCTCAATCTCCTGAGTGTTCAAATTGAAGAAGAGCGAGTTGATCGTCAAATCGCGCCTGTAAGCGTCTTCGTGGGGTGTACCGATTCGCATCTCGCCTGGAATTCGGGAGTTACTTGTATATTCCTCCGCGCGCAGATTGACGAAATCGATCCAGTACTCTCCCACCTTCATGGTCGCGGTCTCAAGATGTTTGCTCTTGTCTGGGTTCTTCATTACCATTCCGATTTTTACCTCTGGCATATTGTTGCTCGCATAGAAATTGTTCAATTTTTCTGCGAATTCTCTGCCAAGAAGGTTCGAAAGGGCAATATCAATATCAACGGGGTGGTTCGGAGGAGTGGAGGAATTCAGTTGCTTTTTCTGAGTGAGGCGGGTCAGCGGCATATCAAAGGACCCTGCTTTGGCGTATTTATCCGGGATGTTCGCCTTTGCGTCGACGTTGCTGTTTGTCTACGTAAATTATGTTAGTGGAAGAGGACCCTTGGCTCGGAAAAACTCCTGAAACGTGAAAAAATTCCTGAAAACAACTCACCTCCTGCTTGATTTTCATTTGTCTAGCTTTCTCACTGAGGAGCTTGTCTCGAACCCAACCTCCCGCTACTCGTAGTGTCGTCGTTTCTCCATCACCCTGACGGACTACATTCAAAAGAGTGTCAAATAGCTCGCGCTCAGAGCTTGATAGATGGATGCTTGGCATCTGAGCCGTGGGATCGTTTGCTTCAAAAGTCACAAACCGTCGGGAGATGGGGCGTTGGCGACGCAAATAGGCGCGGGAACCAGTCGGAAATGCTGTGCGGAGAGAGGCTGTGGAGAAGGCTATCAGTGCAGAGACAGGATTTGTCATGTCAACAATGAGGAGGAAGAAAAGGGGGAAGAAGAGAGGGACTATGAAGAGTGGAGATCTCTTACGGTGCAAAGTATGTAAGCGTCGTTTTTTTTCGTGTGCGTGATCTAAATTGTCGGCGAAGGGCATCGCTAAATAGAATTCATTTCGAAAGAGTGCATGCTCATTGTGTGATCGACTCAAATTCCCGAAACGAAGAGACGACGAGCGAACGAACACGATACAACAGGAAGGGAAGGAAAGCATCAAGAAGAAAAACTCAAAATTTCCCTGTGCCTCATCACACAACACAAGTTGAGCGTGATGAAGACTTGATTTTACATTCACGTTTATCAGCCAGAAAGCAAGGCAGGAGCAGTTACCACTCCAAGGTCCCCTTAGACATGACTGCGGAGGGGTTCATGAACCCGGAAAACTTCAAAATAACGAACTCAAACCCGTCTTATTGGACTTTGCTAAACACGGGGGGTTCTAATGATCTTGCGAGGGTGCTTGACATTCTGTCCCCACAGGCAATGGAAAATTATCTGCCCTTCAAGAGCAAGAAGGCCACAGGTTTCACCAATGGGTTGTACAACCGTTTCTACTCGAATTGTAGTATACAGGATGCTACTAAGCACAGGGAGAGGTTGTTGCTGCAGCAGTCGTTGGCGGAGAAGAAGATGAGAACTTTAAAGGCCTCCTTTGATTCCCAAACAATCAAGATTGCAAAGATTCAGCGACAACTGGCGATGAAACAGAAACAGAGGTGAGACTCTCGAGTATGTGTCCGTATGTGCGACTGCTACATTCTTCTCACCCTCCTTCCCCCCCATCTCTATGTGTATCTTTGCGTCATTGCCAGTGCTATGCTTGCCCTTGCTCATTATAGTGCTCAGACAATCCAAACAGCGTGGTATAATATGAAGCAGCGAATGATTGTGACCGAGATTCGGCGGTATCGAATGGGGACCTTCCTAGCACTGCGGTTCTGGTTCCGGATGAAGGTGTTTGTCAGGCGGAAAGCTGCCCAACGGCTGATTAACAGCACGAGATGCCTGCTCGCGAGGAAGCAAGTGACTGCGAAAAGGAGAGAGATGCAAGCCTACGCTAAAATGCAAGGGATCTGTAGAGGTTGGTTCGGTAGGGTGGAAGCCAACCGGCGACGAGTCATTCGAGAGGCTGTTCGGTTCGTGGTGAGAACTTCCATCCTCTTTGGGGCTGCGAGGGCAAGCGCCGAGTTGATGGAGCCACACTATGCATCGCAGATGATTCAGACCTGTTGGAGGCGCATGAAACGGCGAGAGCGAATTCGACAGATTCGCAGCCGGCGGGCGAAGATGGGACTACGAAATGATCGGTTAGGGAGCGACTTTAGGGGAATAGATGTCGGAGAAGTGAAGAAGCGGGGGCGAAGTTTCTCCATTTTAGATACTGGTGACGGGGATCATGAGTTGCGACCAACCCCTCAGAGCCCAAGGCAGGTGCACAAAGTGGGGTCGTGGCAGAAGCGTCCCAGCGGATATGGCAAGAAGAAAAAAAAACAGAGCAAGAACAAAAAGAAGACGGAAAATGTGCACAAGCACGCTTACTTTCGTAGGGGAAAGCGCGATAGTATTATTGCATTTACCAAGGCAGCCGCGATGATAAGCAAAATCCAAGTGTTAGGAGGGGGAGAGTGGGGTGTCAGAAAAAATGAGGACATTTCGCATCTAGTTTCCAACAAAATCACCGAAAAGATGAAGGGCTACGCAAGCGCAGCCGCCGATCGAGTTGCAAAAGCCAGGCATGAAACAGAAATTAGGCGAAGGCATAGCGAGAAAAAGGAATTGCAAAAAAGGCAAGAGCTGATAAATGCGCGCTTGGCGAAGCGAAAATTTGATGAGACAGCAAATAATGTGAATTTTGAGTTTGAACCTACTGTAAATGAGCCTCGGCGAGCGTACAGTCGAGTCCACAAACTCAGGGATGAACGGCCCACCACACCCCCCCCGAAGAGAGGACGAAAACTTAACGGTATTAACATCAAGAAGCGGCCAAGTAGTGCAGGGGACAAGGAAACTATAGCGGCACTGTCAGATATGAGCGATCTTTTGGCAGATATCAAGCAGTACCAGGAAGAGACAAGAGTCTATCAAGACAAGCGAAAGACTTTCATTAAGAATGTAGATCTGGAAATGGCCGGAGCGGAGGCGTTTGAAGGTGCGCTTAGTAAGACAACTACAAAGGGAATGGAAATGTTGTCGAAATTGGCGGATGATACCATCAACAAAACCGAGAATGTCTTGATTGATCTTGATTTCGGTGGCTATGGTCACGGCACTGGCGATAAAAATGACGAAGAAAATCGCAAGAACGACGACAATGAGGAAGATAAGATCAATCATCTTGTCCCCTCTAGACCCTCATCTGTTAGCAGTAAAGAGCGCAGTGCAAACCCTCTTATAAGGTCGAGGCCACTCGTTATGCCTGGAGGAGAGCAGATAGATGGGGAGGAGACACTAGAACTTGCCAAGAAACGCAGTAGCGTCGCCAAAGGCCGCAGAGGAAGCGTCGTTGTCTCCCTACAGAATCAGCGCACTTCCCTCAACGTCGATACCAAACTCACTGACTTTAACATGAACATGCATAAGATTTTGGACATGCAAATGGCCAAACTCGATTCGGAAGACATAGAGAAGGTCAAGAGGAGCAAAGAGCAAGAGTTGTACGAGTCGGAACCTGACAGCCCCATAAAGAAGGCAAATCACGATGATAGCGATGATGATTATGCTAAAGACGACGACTTCGAGGAGGAAGAGGAAGAGCAAAACACTAATGACAAGGGGAAATCACAGGAGGACAAAGGGACTCATGCCTCAATAGGCTCTAGCAGACAGAGAGCAATGTCCCATATCCCTGGCCGAACTGCCTATCACAGTGTCGAGCATCTCCGTATTCATACCGAAACGATTGACAGCAGGAAACCTCAATCGCCTAAAAATATTACCACCCCTGGTGGCCCCAACCGAAGAAGAGCACAGTCATTCAACCCTGCTGTTCTCTCCAAGGGTAGGTCACCGAAATCTCTGAGAGCACCGAAAGCACACCGAGCTCGCTCCCCCTCCCCCATAGAGCCAGCTCGCTCCCACTCCCCCAAACAGAGAGCTCGCTCCCCTGTAGCCAGGCAAGCTAGCAATGATGATGATGATTATTACAATGACAACGATTTTGAAGCGGACGACGAGGATTGAAGTATATAATAATAAAAGAGAAATTTTGGTGCGCCAAATCAATCATTATCAACTTCCAGTGGCTTGTGTGTTCCTGGTTTTTAGTTCAACCTGTATCGTTGTCGAGAAACGCCTACTCAACGAACAATTCTTTCAGTGTATTTTTTCCTTGAGTGATCTCCTCGATTCTGAATTCCGATCGACGATCGACTCTCCGACTCTCCGAAATCTCTAAAAAACTAACTCAAGATCTTTTTTTATCTGACCTAATTAAAATACCGCTGTTGATTTTCACTTGCTTTGAAACCGCTACGCGCCCAGCCTCCTATTTATCTGACCTTAATAGATAACAGTTATTGAATTGACATGGCAGGACTAGCCTCTCAAGTACCCTCTCTCCTTCTCCTTGATGATGCTACTCTCCTTTCTGAACCCCCCTCCTCATCACACATCTTCGTTTCCGTCCAAATCCCCTCGTGCAAGTCACTCCCCTGCTCTGATATTGGGATTGGTAGAACTCCTTCATCGGACCCGTTCGTTAAGATCAAGCTAGTTGATGTGAAAAGAAGGGTAGAGAGTAAAGAAGCCGAGACTCAACCTCGGTTCAGGACTGTGAATCCAACTTGGGTACCAGCTTGCCATTTTAATTTCTGGGTGGAGAAGGAGGTAATCGATGATGTGCGTATTCTTGTGACAGTGTATGATCATGATACTCTATCATCCCATGACTATCTTGGGAGTGCAACCCTCCCCTTAACTTCGGTTGAATTGACTTTAGATTGGTCCCCGACAATGCACAGTTTAGGTCTTGTTAACAGCCAGACGGGGGAGTCGATCCCCGACTGTGCGAGTGTACAACTCGCCGTCAACAAAAGCGAGAGTAGAGAGGGGTTAATCGTCAACCAAATCGTTTTTGAGTACGAACGATGGACTCCTACCGGTGGCTGGGGGCATAAATACCCAGGTCATCTTCTCCCAACAGATCCGGGCTGCTGGTCAACCAAGGGGAAGGAGAAATGGGGAATGGAGCTGAAAGATATTGAAGGAACTTTGAATCCAGGTGATAACACTGGGGAGTACGAATACAAATTTCAATTGTGGGTTCTGCCTGGGGATATCACAGACGCGAGTCAAAGTAGCGGTTGGAAGTTTGGCAATGATTTTAGGCAGAAAGGCTGGAGTAAAGAGGGGGGACAATTCCTTTTTTGTCGGAGGCGGAAGTGGTGCAGAGAGGCTTGTGTTGTAAAAAAGACGTAGGAAAATACGGGGGGCAAATGTTGCAACAAGGCGGCTGGCAAAGACTAGGAGGTCTACTCGGGTATTTAAAACAGATATTAACGACAACTTTCTTACAAAATAACCGCGTTCATTAACGTTTATTCACTCAATAATCCACAAACAGTAAACAGGTCAGCGCCTCTTCTTCCTGGGCTTCGCCTTCTTTGCCTCGTCGACCTTCTTCTTTCCTTCCTCCTCCGCCTCCTTCAATTTCCGTTCCTCCTCAAGGACACCCTCAAGAAAGTCATACGTGTCAGTGGAAGATATTGCAGCAGCAACATCCGCAGAGGTGCAGCCCCTCCCGCCCAGACGCTCACTTGCACTGAATGAGCGTATGGTAAGCTCTAATATGAAAAGCTCGCATGCTTTGGCAAAGACAATTGGAGCCTCCGCACTAATCATTCTGACATCCTCGTCACTTTTCATGATCCTCTTGATCCGAGCAAGGGGTAAGTCATTGTCATTTTTGAACTCCTGCTCGCCCTCAAGGACCAGGGCACGCATTGCTACTTTCTCACGTTCCCAAAAGGCACTAAGAACAACATCTAGTGTTGAGTTGTATGCAGCTGGCGTCAATGCGGATACATTAGGGGGGAGTTGGATTGGAAGCCTAGGAGGTGGATATTGGTGCGAAAGTTTCTGCTTCTTTTGTAACTGGTCCATGCTCAGAAAAGAGGGCAGGCAAGTTTGTCAAGAGTTTGCAGATATAGAGGATTTTTTTATTGCTGTTTCTTCGCTTTAAGGTAAACTGACAGTGGGCTGTGGGGGGGGGGGGGGTCTTTTGGGGGGGCCGCCCTGGAAAAAAGCCGGGGGGAACTAAAAAAGGGGGGAAAATTAATTTTTTTTAATAAGTGGACCCCCCCCCGC
>Ga0115557_1001331_pt1 | contig 17033 bp, 16 predicted proteins | sample COGITO_mtgs_1104_FD_87280 | JGI IMG/M metagenome (GOLD analysis project Ga0115557, IMG submission 87280) | Pelagic marine microbial communities from North Sea - COGITO_mtgs_110421 | ecosystem: Environmental > Aquatic > Marine > Epipelagic | place: Germany:Helgoland, sampling site Kabeltonne...
TATAACAATGTTCAACCCTAACAACTTCTACTTTTACTGGTGGATTTCTTTCAGGTGAGCTGAGCAATGAGCTGACCGCTTCCCATACTGTGCGGATGGTTATTTCCGTGTTAATATGTGAACACTCAACACAAAACACGACATGGCATGAACACTGCAGAGCACAGACTACTCGCCCCACAAACACCTGCTTTTGATCTTTTTGATTATAGATGGTGAAAATCAGTTTCACACTAACTTGCTTGCCACTCTAAATACAATGCTACGTTTTATTACTAATTTTTCTCGGTGGCGTTCCCTTGGGTTGGAATAGCTTAGCATTCAATCCATCCAAGCGCTTCTTCACTTGCTTAATGTTGTCTCTGCTTATTTGAATTTCCAATTGCACAGCACAGAACCGCTTCGCCAGCCTGTATTTCTCACTCCCCTCTAAATGGAGCACGAGGTTGTGAAGAATCGTTCTTTCTGGGTTGCTGTAGTTGTTGCGAATCCCGGGGGAAGCTGTCTCGGCCAAGCGGAATATGCAAAGGGATTGCGCCATGAGATGGAAAACAGATGATTTTGGCGCGATGCCGGCTTGCGAGAGATGGTTCATTACAGTTCCCAGGTTTCCGGTTGCTCTCGCTTCGAGTGTCCAGTCCCCGCACAACCTGCTTGCCGTGATTGCCCGATTTAAGTGGCTCACACTCTCCTGCAAGCAGGAAATTTTTTCACCGCCCTGCAGTTCTTTTGATCTTGTGAAGCAACGAATACCACTTGACATTGCCTCTTCTCGAACTTCACCTTCGTGTTTTTCCAACTCATTCAATACTTCGACTTCATCACTGGCCCTTAATTTCTCGAGCAACGTTGTTCTCGAGGCAAGGGAGAAAGTCGTACCGATGGCGAGGGCATTGTTCTCTATCATATCCCCGAAGTTCCTTTGTCTTTCGGCCACGTCGCAAAGCGCCGCATGAATCTGCTGCAAGATTTTTAAAGTGTGTGACGAGGACGTCGACTCGGGAGTTGACTCTGAAGTTGACTCAGCCCTGTACAGGCCAAGCGCTATTCCAAAAATTTCTTCTTCGTCGTCCAGCAGTTTCGTTGCAATGTCTCTCGCTTCGCAATACGATTGCATCGCCTCTTCGAGGTTGACGAACTTTTGCATCATGATCAGATCGCCTCGCAGACGCAAAGCGTGCATCTTTAAAGCAAGGCCGCTCCCATCGTCAGCACTGATCATCTCTTTTGGCATCTTCTCCAGGGCCGCTGCCCCATCGCCCTTATTTGCCATTCCCTTTACGCTTTCAAGGAATGCTTTCGTGAGCTTAGGTTTTACGCCTCCGTCACAAGCCCTCTCGTACGATTCTTCCAAGATCGAGACTCTCTCCTTGAGCTCTTTTGCCATCTGGCCGCCTCCACTTTGTTTAAAGGACGGAGCATCAGTGAGCAGACGTAAGCTCCGAATCAGTAAGCTTGTTACTTCAAGGTCGTTCTGTTCCAGTGCGGAGTTTGCGCTGTGCAGGTAAGATTCAATCTCAGTAAATGCTTCTGTTTCTGCTGTTGTGTGGGGCGGGTGGGCTTCTTTCGGCACCAGTTTGCTCGGCGTCGATACTTGAAAGTCGGATTCAAAAGACCCGTAAGCATCTCCGACCTCTCCGGCGTCTCCAAATGCCGGAGAGATCATCATGGACTGCTGTTGCTCTTCGATATTATTCACGTCGTGTCCCCACATTTGGCTCGGGGACTTGGCCGTGAGGGGTCGCTCCTGGTGATTTGGCAGCGGCTCGACAAAAGTAGAGTAGAGATTATTTTCCACTTCTGAAGGAGCTCCCTCCAGCGATGGCATTATCAGCTCTGTAGGCCTAATTTCACGCCAGTCACTGCCTTGCACGCAGTCGTCTTCGTCGACGACGTCGTCGTCGCCACCGCCGTTGCCCTCGCTCCCACTAACACTGCTGTTTAAGACGCTTAATTCCGCCCTTGGCAATGCCACTGCTGCATTGAGCCTCTCGGTTTCCACTTCGTCTCTACACATGCGGCTCAAGTCACTCACGACAGAGAACTTCATTTTCGATGTATGTCTATTGAGGAATTCCGATATTGTTGCAAATGTCTCGACGTCCTTTTTCGCGCTTCTACTACTTCGCTGGCTTGATTGGTCACTGCTAGTAGAGCTGCCGCCGTTTAACGGGGAATGGTGGTTGTGGTGGTGTCCGATGCCCTGTCGTAAGGCATCCCGAGGCGAAATTATTCCCTCCTTGGTCGGGCTAACTCCCCCACTGCTGCTGCCGCTGCCGTTACTCAAGGAGTAACACGTACCTAAGTTGAAGATCATTACATTCTTGATACTACAAGAGCCACTTCGACCTTTGTAACTAAGGGTCAAGGACTTTGGTTTGGCTTCAGAGAAGCGAATGAGGTAGCCACCCGGTTCGACGGTTGTTAGAATATGTTCGCCCTCTTCTCTACCGATGCTGCCGTGAAACCAACCCGCCAGGCAGTCGTCACTTTCAAAGCAACTGAGCGCAGCTCTAGCGCATGCCATATGAAAGGTTGGCCCGAATCTGCCGACAAACCGTTCAACACTCCTTCTCGTGACAGGAGGGTAGGGAGGCGGCTGCTGACCAGATGATGCATGCATCTCTTGTCGCTGTGGCTCGAGAAGACAGTAGCGCAGAACCCGTGAAAGTGGGAGAGATGAGTCAAAGATTACAGAAAGATGAAAGCGCAGATCATCAGTTTTTTGTGTTGAAGTCGATGTTGGATGTAGCCCTCTCGATGAATCGATAACCTCATTGATTTGATCATGCGCAACCAGAATGAATGTCGCCCAGGGAACTGATACGGACGTAGAGAAGTTTCTTTGCCAGAAGTCGTGGACATCGTCATGATTCACACTGTCAGGAACGGGAGGAGGGGCAATCGACATGTTGTCGTGTAAGGAGGAACTTGCTGGATCTAAAGATTTTTTTGAAGACAATTTTGGACTCAACGGTGAAAATAATATTGATCTCGCAGAGAGAGAGATCGATGTAAGACTCACTATCAAGTTTTTCGCCGAACTAAATTGTTTCCTGTCTCAAATAAATCATCCTGTTTTTCTCGATCGTTGCTTTTTAGGCAAATTTAAGCTGCCGTAGAAATCTCTTCGTTGTTTTGTCTTATAACCATCTGATAGTGTCTTTGTAGCTCCGTGCCACTCGTCGAAGATTATTGAGATCGTGGACAAGATAATACAACCCTTCCCACCACTTGTACTCCTTCTTCTGGTCCAAAAATAATCAACTGCTGTCAGGAAATATAAACCAGCTCACTGTCGCGTCGCACAGCAGAGCGTGTGCGATATAAATATTGTCAACTGAATGTTCCGATCAAAGAAGTCTAAGCTGAAGAAGGCTGCCAAAGCGGCAGCAGCTGCGGCTGCCTTGGCAGAAAAGAAGGAGAAAGAGGAGAAAGAAAGGGAGGAGAGGAGAAAGGTGATCGCATTCCGCCTGGGGAATTTTAGTAGCCCTTTATTGAATCCCCCTACGACGACGACGACGACGACGACGACGACGACGACGGCGGCGGCGGCGGGTGCTACCACTACTGCAACACGGGAAGGAACAGCTGCACCAACAAAAACAGCTGATGACGATGATGACCTCCCTGCGTGGGTTCAGGGCTGGGATGACGGGCACAAGAGATTTTACTATTTTAATCGTTTTACTGAGGAGAGCCGATGGGTTGTACCAGAGGGTGAAAAGTTTGAGAATTACAATCCTGATTTTGGTACTCCTGATGGGAAAGTCGATGCAAGCGTCGAGAAGCAGGTGGAAGTTAGAGGGAATGACGTAATAAGCGCCATCGAAGGGGAGGCGGGTGCAATGGAAGAGGAAATAAAGAGCGATAATAACGAGGGAAATCGCAGAGACCATGACGCCATGGTAAATATTAGTGAGAACGTCATCAACAGCAACACCAACACCAACACCAACACCAATAATGACGATGGCGAACATTGTGAAGCAGAGCATCCACGGCAACAACAACAACAACAACAACAACAGTCTCCTTCGTGGAAAAGCAAATTTCCGAGCGATCTCGCAAGTCCAATCCTGGCAAAGAATGATGGAGATGACGAGAACAACCAACAACGTACACCAATAACTGCAGTAGCAGACAAGGGGACCGATGGGAAAACTCAAATTTTTTCACCATTCGTGATGAATTCTGGTCTGGAATCTGATCTGATGGAACGACTCCAGGCGAACTATATTGACGTACTCAATAGCAGCGGTGTTGTTAGTAGTAACACTGTGGACAATCCTTCTGATTGTATTGTCTCAATCGATGAAGATGCGGTCCTTCAGGATGATCTGGAGGGTGAAGACGATATTCTCGACACCGGTAGTTATCATGATAGCGAGAGTGGCGGCGACGGCGACGGCGACGGCGATGGCGACGGCGACGGCGATGGCGACGGCGACGGCGATGGCGACGGCGATGGCGACGGCGATGGCGACGGCGATGGCGACGGCGATGGCGACGGCGGCAACGATAGCGATGGCGATCAAGTGTCCATGGATTCTGAACTCGCCCGAAAATCAGCCTGGGAAGATGGCATGGCGAAAATCTCGTCCCACGCTTCTTCTACACACACACTCAAGCAGTCATCAAGCAGTACGAAAAAAAGGCTGAAAGCTCGTGAGCCCGGACGAGTTAGCCCGGTGATGCGGGCCAACGCCAAGGCGATACTGTCTGCGTCCGGCAGTACCAAAAGGGGAAATCTCGCCCCCGACGTATACAAGTACCGCGATCTGAAGTCGCCGCACAACCCTCCCCGTAGCAAAGACGGGGGAAATCCTCGGCCATGGGGCGGAGGAAACTTTGGTAATGACGCGTTGAAGAGGCCCGGCCAGCACCGCAGCTCTCCCACACCCCATGCCAAGGCCGCCGCGTTGACAGCCGTTGCCTTCAGCTCAAAGGTAAAGAGTGGTTTCTTAATACGACAGGACGAGGACAACAAGAGACGTGAGAGAGAACTGCGGAAGAAACAGGAAGACCAAGAAGCTAAGTTGAAAAAAGAGAAAGAAAACGCAACTAAGATGAGCAAAAAGAGCAAGAAGCTCCTTGAAGAGGTAAGCGACGACAATCAGAATCACTATCACAGCAGCCAACCTTCTCCTTCCCGCACAGCATGCTTACAACCTCCGCCACCTTCCTTTAATAGGCTGGCCTTGCGAACCACTCGAGGCAAGAATGGGTAAAGCGCATGCACAAATCCCGAGTGAACCATATGACAAACTTTCTCGTCGGTCAGAAGAACATCGCTGGCTCTGGTGGTGTAGTGTCCGAACCGATACTCTTCACTTCCAAAGCAAGCAGGGCTCAAGCGAAAGGAAAGGAAAGGGAGAAAAAAGAAGAGCGACATCGTACGTCATCTGCTGCACCACTTGTCAATACTCGACGTTTCAGCTCCTTCACTGGCAGCATCAACAACCTTAGCTCCTCCAAAAACGACAAGCCCGTCGACTGTAGTGATGACGACAGTGACGGTGCCATGTCCCCAACGGGTAACGTCAAGGCATACGAGAAACCGGGAGGCTCCGTGTTCGACCCACTTTTGTCTCCCAAGTTCCAGCAATTCACCGATAACAACAAAACGATGGAGCTCAATGAGGTGAGGATGGGAGCTTTTTCGGAGCTTTTTTGATAATGAAGCGGAACCGCTGTGGCGACCAACGTCACCGCATCTAATGTCCTTCAACCTCCCTCCTCCCGCGCGCTAACCCTGCCTCTACTCGTTATTTTCTTTTCTTTGTAATTTTCCGCGTTCCCTACGTGGAGCAGCCGCAGACTGAGGAGGAATTCTTGTTCGTAGAGGCTTACAAGCGAAACATTCACGAAATGGAGAAGAACGACAAGAGGCTTGAGGAGGAAGTAAGACTAAACAAAGAGTGTAATAGACGGAGCAGCGCGATCGGAATCACACTTGACAATAATGGAAGAGACGTAGACATCAGCAATTTCATGAACGCGGCTGAGCATGAGCGTTTTTTGACCGAGGCGAAAGAGGAGGAATCCAATTTTGAGGTGCTGATGTCCCTGTCGCCTCACAAAAGTAGAGGTGGTCGACGAGTGACGACGAGTCACATGCTCGTGGAGTCAATCTGTAAGCACGTTAGAGCTGCTTTCGTCGAAATAGGTGGTGACGATAATATCTCACTGTCGATTAATCAGTTTGCGTCCCTAATGGAGCGGATGGCGTTCCTGGGTGTCGATAGCAACGGGAACAACTGCGAAGGCGATCAGGTCATTTTTAGTGATCTTTGGGATCTTTACAGCGAAAGAGATGGCTCTGGGTCGGGAGTTAGCCTCGAAAATTGCCAGCGACTGCTATTACAAGTCCTGGCTGGGCTTGAGGTCAAAAAGAGTCTGGGAACGAAAATCTCTCCGACAAATAATGACCAAAAGCTGGAGAAGAAGGAACAACAGCTCGTGAACAAAGTCTCTGCACTTTATAACGAGAGACGATTGCTCCAGAAGCCCCGCCACCACCGTCACCTTGAGGACAAGAACGGCTTACTCACTGACTCAACGATACACCAACAAAAAAAACATCCGCCACCACTAACGAATGCCAACACCTCCCTTAAGACTCCCGCCCACGTAAGCGGTAAGAAGACGCCATCTTTTGGAACGCGAAGAAGAGCGTCGACCTACACAAGCAGAATCAGGAAGGATACCACTAGGGACGCCAAGAAGGACCTCGAAAGTCACTACGCATGCACGTTCCAACCTAAGATCAACAACTACAGCCGCAAACTCGACGCTAAGTCTACAAGAGCACAGAATGTCAAAGGCAAACCGACAACTACATTGCTGGGTGAGGGCAGAAGCGGCACCCATAATCTAGATATGGAATCGTTGTCTTCGGCGAGCAAATACTTGGACAAAGTCATGCGAAGCGAGGACAAGTTCATTTGTATCAACGACTTCAGGGCAGCTTTCGACAAAGTCCTCCAGGCGAACGAGGGTGATACCAAGGTGAAGGAAAGAGTTACAAGCACGGTGGTGTTGCTGACGCGGGCTTTAAAACTCGCCGGCCGAAGTGGCGGACAGAAGGTCGACAAAACTACCAAGGTCGACTCCCAGAAGATCTATGACTCTCTGATGAAATTCATTTCTAACAGCATCATGCAGAGCAACCGCAACCACGACCACAACACGTCATTCGACTCCGCCACCGGCGGTGGGCTTGACCAAACCTACATCAGCGACGAGATTCCAGAGTCTTTGGCGGTGAGGCTCGAAAAGTGGCAGCGGTGGAACGTTAAACGCGAGGTCTGGAAGAAGGCTGAACGCGACAAAAAGGTTGCCGATGAAGTAAAGGGCTGCACATTCAAACCAAAACTCAACAAAGTGACGAAAAAAATCATCAAAGGGGGGTCCGCGGCAACTCCAGTGTCACGCGAGGTAAGCGAGCGCTTAGGTCACCAATTACATATATCACGACATTTTCTCACCTCTCGCTTTTTTTCAGAAATTGGCGGAGCGACTTCACAAGGATGGAGAGGAATGGAGCAGAAAAAATCGTGCCAAACGGCTAGAGAGGGGGAAAGAGGTTCGTGAGAGCGAGGAGATTGACTATCATGAGAATTGTACTTTCAGGCCACAACGCATTGGAGGGCCGCCACCCTCCTCTGCCGATGGCGTCAATATGGGCGATATCAAGGGTATGAGCGGGTTCTACCGTCGCAACGAAGAAGCGAAAATTAAGATCAGCGAGGAGAAAGAGAGGCAAGGTCGCATGAAGCTTCGAAAAACTGGCGAACACCTCTACAAGAATTGGGATCCGAGTACAAAATTTTGTGAACCTTTCAAATTTGAAAATATAGAAGCACGCAAACTTGATGCACGCGCAGCCAAAAAGAAAGTGGAAGAGGCTGAGAAAATTCAGGCTCAGGAAGCAAGTAACAAAGAGCATGAGGCTAAACTGCGGCAAAAGGCCAACTTAACGGGCAGTAAAGCGCGTGCTCAAGATTACCTGGCAAAGCAGCTCAACACCCATCGTGGACCACCCCTCTTAGTTCTGGAGCTGACCAATGCGTTGGGTGAAATAAACCGGCTCAGCATCTGGGAAGATGACAATTTAGAACAGATTACCCAGGTCTATGCAAATGCAAATGAGCTAAGTGAAGAAGGCAAGCGCGAGCTGTTCGCTGTGTTGGTGCAGAATGTCAATGCGCTCTACGCGAGCAACGAGCAGCGGAACAAGATGAATGTGGAAGAATATGACAGCCCAATCATCTCAGACACAGAAGAGACGGAAACCGGTTCCGAAATATCGGAATCTATTTCAGGCTCTAACTTCAACAATGTTGATCCAGGAGCACAACCGGGAATGCTATCAGAATCGGAATTGGACAAGGTTGGCCATGAGCAAGGCAAAAATTACACTGATGATGTTGACATCGACGATGTCGTGAAATTTAAGTTGAGCAACGATGGGACTGAAGATGGTGAAGGCGACTTCGCTGTTGCCGAGGAATCTACCCCAGCTCTCACAGTCGATGAGCTGTGAAGCAGGGGAGTTGTTGAAAATTTAGATGTTTGTAACATAAAATTGCGTGATTGTAGCTTGGCAAAAGAATTTCTCTTGATTTTACAAAAATACTTTCAATCACAACTCGGTGTGATCCCGGTGAACTACTGCTCGATCGAAAGTCTGCTGCTGCTGCTAGTCGACATCACTACTTAAATTAAATTAAAGCCCCCCTCGCAAAAGGGTTCTCTTCCAGCGAAGCGAGAGAAGTTAGGGAGAAGACAGAGAGCCTCCCTCAAGAATATATACTTTGGGTGTGTTTCCTGTGCCGTTCTTAAAAGTGATTCAGACCTGTTTTGAGTTAGCACGTGCTTAGCTTAGCCTTCTCACGTGCTTCTCTCTGTTTTCGGTGGTGTTTTTAAGGCCAATTCGAAGAACCACTGTAATTACACGATGGTGAGTAAATTTGTATCGCCCGTATTATTTGCGATGTTTTGAGGGCAGCGCGGCGTTTTTGTTGGTCCGGAGGCAGTCTGAGTCATGCTTTCGGACACTCAGTTTTTGCGGCGGTCGCCCTCTCCCTTTTCGTCTCCATTTCCTGGTATGTGGTCACGACAAGATGGTGTCTTAATCTGTCAGAGCCTTAAGCTACTATTTTCGGGGAGTTGTGAAGGATAATCAGCGGGAACAGATGGTTATGACCCTCACCACACCAACCCTTACTTGGGCTGCCGTGGATTGAGAGAGAAACCCCACAAGCACTAACAGTTTTCTTCTTTTTTTTTCTCAGGCACAAGAGATTCCAGAATTCAAGCTCATCCTCGTCGGTGATGGCGGTGTTGGAAAGACGACGTTCGTGAAACGTCACCGTACAGGAGAGTTTGAGAAAAAATATGTCGCCACTCTTGGAGTCGAGGTCCACCCCCTCACCTTCCACACCAACCGTGGAGCTATTAAATTCAACGTGTGGGATACAGCTGGTCAGGAGATGTTCGGTGGCCTTCGCGATGGGTACTACATCCAGGGGCAGTGCGCCATCATTATGTTTGACGTGACCTCTCGCATCACCTACAAGAATGTGCCCAATTGGCACCGTGACTTGACTCGTGTTTGCGAGAACATTCCTGTGGTCCTCACCGGCAACAAGGTCGAGATCAAGGACCGAAAGGTGAAAGCCAAGTCCATCACATTCCACCGCAAAAAGAACCTCCAGTACTACGACATTTCCGCCAAATCCAACTACAACTTTGAAAAGCCCTTCCTATGGCTGGCTCGCAAGCTCGCTGGAGACAACCAGCTTCAGTTTGTTGAGGCACCCGCCCTTCTGCCCCCCGAGTTCACGATGGACAAGGCGACCCAAGAGAGATACGAACAAGAGCTTCAGCAGGCGGCGGACCAGCCTCTGCCGGATGATGATGATGATGATCTCTAGAGAAAATAGCTATCAAGGATGATAAGAAAACACAAACACCACACCACAAACCGGAGGAAGGAAAGTAACACAAATTGCTGTGACGGTCTTTTGCCAAAGCTACCATTATATTAGTGCTGTTAGATTTGCCATACCTCTCTCCACTCCAAACAGTATTTCATACCTCTCCTTTCCTTGTTCACAATTTGTTGATTGCGATTAGCATCTCCAAGCACTGTCCTGCATCCTTGTCTTCCACCTCGTCGAAGATACTGTCGACTCTTCCCTCCTCACACTTCACCCTCGCGTCCTTGCACCAATCGCTGATGGTCTTCGCCGTGACCCCGGCCTGGATCAATCTCTTTCCAAAGGGAACCGTATCGATTGGCATGGAAAGCCAGTTGGTCAGCTCTGCGAGCCCCTCGAGGGGACTTGCTGACGCATGGACACCGTTGTCTCCACGTGTGGGCTCCTCAGGCAGCCCTAAGCTCTTCCAGTCATCCAAGATCGCCCTCCTGATGCTCTTCCCCTTCTCGCCCTCCGCGGGGTCCGTAGGTCCAAGCAACTTGCCCCTGAAGTCCTCCCACGACAAGACTCCCTCCTCCCACTCAATTGTGAAATAGTTGATGCTCACTTCTGCTCCAACATACTTGGCCCTCATTGACATGAAAAAGGCGTTGAAGACATAAATGTCCCCCAGTTTTCCCACGTAGAAACCTCCCCCCAGTTTTACGATCTTGCCCCCCTCGGCCTCCGCAGCCCTCCACTTACCCTCCAATTCTGCTGCAGTACAGCCAAAGTGCTTGCAAGCTCCCATGGCATTGAACGCTCTAGAATCTGCCAGCACCTTGCCGTAAGACTCCCCGAAGAACTTCTCAAATTTCTCGTTGGGAACGGGAATGTCGGTAGGGTCCAAGATGGTTGCCTTGGATGCAATTGCATAATAATGCTGGTCAATGAGCTTCTTTTCGTCGATCTCTGTGCCACTAATTTCTCCAGTGCCAGTGATGGTCAGTCCTGCGTTACCGAGCATCGATCGGACAAGCGACTTCACGGACAAAGTGTTCGCATGTGGCTTGATAAAGACGAATGCCTGGTTTTTCAGCTTCCCCTACGAGTCCAAGTAGCAAATAATATAAAGGGGGGAAGTGTTAGAAGGTCTTGTCCAACTAGTCTCCAACAACTGACTCTTAAAAATAAAACACCAACACCTGATAACGCAAATACCGACCTCAGACTTATGGTTTTTCGCACTCTTAACGCGTGCATAAGCAACGGCAGTGGCAACAGTAGACACAAAGAACGTAAGGCCCGACATGGAAGGAGGTGGAGAGAGAGGAGGAGTGAATATGAGTCAGGCTTTTTTTTAACTCAAACTGGGTTTGTTCTTTTGAAAAGATCTGGCCGTTGTGAGAGCTTAAAATAGCGAAAATGAGGTAAGAGCCGATGGAAATCGGATCACCCCAAATTCACTGAATTTTGATCGTGTAGTATTCTCTTCCCCTCCTCGCACTAGGATGTTCTCCCGTCTCGCCAGTGGCCGTGTCGCATCGCGCATCGCTCGCAGCACCCGTGCTTTAAGCACATCTGCTTCGAAACCCTCCACAAACTCTGCCCTTCTAGGTGCCGCTGCTCTGACCGCCGCTGGTCTGGTTGTGGCCACCAAAAGCGATGTCTTCTCCGCTAGCACCGCCCAGTGTGAAGTGTTTGGATACCTGAGTAAGGAGGAGAATGATGCGAACGTCGCCCAAACAGTGGACAAGTTTGCTACCTACTGGCCTCGCAATATCATGATCCTCTTTGGCCCCCCTGGAGCAGGCAAGGGTACGCAGGGACCGAAGATCGAGGAGATGCTGGATATTCCTCAGCTATCTACTGGTGACATGCTCCGCGCTGCCGTTTCTCAGGGAACTGAGGTTGGCCTGAAGGCCAAGGCTATCATGAAGGCTGGTGGCTTGGTCAGCGATGAGATTGTTGTTGGCATCATCAGGGATAGGATTGCGGAGCCGGATTGCAGGGTTAGTGTCGACAAGCGAAAATCGTCAACGCATTTTTCCCTCGGCGCGGCGCGCTGAGTATATAACTTACCGCATGCAGGCAGAAGATCTTTTCTCCTCTGCATGATCTTTCCCCTCAGCTGCACAGGCACCCAACTCTTGTCCTCTTTCTCACACCCATTTAACCTTCCCCCCTCCCCTCGACGCCTTACGCGCAGCTTGGTTTCATTCTAGATGGATTCCCCCGCACCCTTGTGCAGGCGAAAGCCCTGGACAAGATGCTTGCCGAGGAGGGTGCCGCTGTGTCCAAGGTTGTCGAGTTGAGTGTTCCTGATGAGATCTTAGAGGAGAGGATTTGCGGCAGGTGGATCCACAAGAAGTCCGGCCGCTCGTACCACGTGAAGTTTGCGCCGCCCAAGTCGATGAAGCTTGTGGAGGGAAAGCCTGACCCCGCAAGCATGAAGGACGACGTTACTGGAGAGTCCTTGATGCAGCGCCCTGATGACACTGCCACAGCGTTGGTGAAGAGGTTGAAAGAGTACCACAACATGACGAAGCCAATCCTCAAGCATTACAGGTAAGCGAAGTGTGACGCGATTAGAAGACCATTGAGCGACACTGTTGGCAACTTCACGCTTGGCACAAGGGCTAACTTACTGAACCCCCTTTTCCAGCCCGAATGGCGTTGTGAAGGCTGTCAACGCGAATCAGAAGATGGATGGTGTCTGGGGTGAAATGCTCGCCGCATTGAAGAGCGGTCCTGGGAACTGAGATTGCCAATTGAACATTTTTAACTTGATAAAATTGGTGTGTTTGAAGTGATTGTGCCATTTTTCTTTTCGCAAAAGTATATATAATTATTTTCCTTTTTGTATTATTATTATCAGAGCAACACCAGACCAATATCACTGGGTTTCATCTCCTTAACTTTCCAGTTGTACAAATAGTAATGCAGGTTGCCATCGCCCTTTCCAAACTTCAAAGGTTCAATGAATTGCTCATTCTCCATCAAATTAAGGGCATTGAAGACGTCCTGGTTCTCATAATGGGCCGCCATGGTGAGGTTGTCACGCATGAGAGCAGTGAGAGAAACGGTAGTTGCGACGTTGTAGTAAGAGTAGCAAGCATTCAACTTGTTGTGCTTCTCACACTTCATTACAGAAGAAGGAAGATGGTAGAAAGAGCCAAGATTGTTAACATTGCCAGCCTAAGAGAAAAAGGGGGTGAATGGTGAATGGTGAATGAGGGGAAGGTTAGCAGGGGCTCTTTTAACTTCTTATCAGCGTCACTACTTACCTCGTCGACCGTGACGTAAGCGTTCACTACACCCTGTCGAGGGAGAATCCAGTGCCTGACCTCCTCTTCGCTGAGAAGAGGAGCGACCTTAAATCTGCAAATGGGCATCAGAAGAGAAGAAAAAAATGTTAGTGGTTACTCTGTATCCAAAGCGGCGTGGTACCTCGCGCCAAAGGAATTTATTCATAACCCCTTTGAATTTCGATTTTGGAGCAACCGTGCTGTGCGCGGTCTATAATACGTAAAGCTCGAGTATAAAGATCGCGCCGTTTTGCTCCGTGGGTCGCGTTGTCTCCCATGGGTCAAATTAGAACCATGCATGTAAGAAGGTACGTTACACGACGTCAATCACAGCACAGCACACATTTTACAGACGAACATCACATCAAGAACTGAAAGCGCAAAAACATACGCATGCACAATCATTCGCGCAAGCGAAAGCGAAACCGCAGACAGAAGAACACCAACACACTTACTTGGACAGATATTCCCTCAAAAGTTTGGTAGCAGAAGGAACATCCGATTCCACCATTGCCCTGAAGCCGGGAGTATTGGGATCCTTAGGAACGGCATAGAACTTGGCTACTCGCGCCCAGGTCATGGTCTCTTTTGGTTTCCTGCTGAAACCCATCTCGATGAGCTTCTTTGCATTCAGGCTGCGATGAAAGTAACGAGAGACACCAATGGGCTTGGGGAGCCTGACTCCGGCAGTGTAAACAGCCTGGAAAACCCCATTGCAGTTAACGCGCCTCGTAACTTCCTTAATCAAGACAGGAGCAAGACGCTTGTGGCGGAGCTTCTTATGTACGCAGAGGAAATTGATTTCAACCATTTTCACTTCATCCTCAATCACCCTCATGGTGGCAGGTACTCCAGTGATGCACGCCATTAGCTTGTTGTTCTTGGCGTTACGAACACCCACGTGGTATTGGCTTGTGTATTCAGGAGGGGTCAGAGCCCACATCAGGAATTCCTTCGAGTAGTCAAACCTGAACATGTTGTCATCATCCTCCACATAATTTTGATTGAGCAACTGATAAAGCTCCTCAAGCTCAACCGGGTTGTGTACGTCAATCTCGCACCACTCAAACCCAGCAGGCATATTATAGGGTTCTTTCCTGATTTCTTCCACAGTCTGCTCCTGGATTGGCCCCCTTTCGTCCTCTTCAAAGTCAGTCCCTAGTTTACCCATGGGCTGAGTGTCCCAAAACTTGTGAGATTTCTGCTCCTCATTCAGGGACATTCGCGAAAGCTGGAGCGCTCGCTCCCGCTCTACGTTAGCTGCGACGCGCTGGCGGCGCAGAACATCCTGAAGCGCGTTTTTTGTTAAAACGGTGCCGCCCTGGGTCGCTTCGTCAACTGTAGAGGAAACAACGGTGCCGCCCTGGGTCGCTTCGTCTGTAGAGGAAACAACACAATATGGCTGAGCTTCATCCTTCTTCCCAGTTTCGTCTTTTTTTTCGGTGAGGCTGGCCATTGTGAGTAGGCGGGATGGAGGGAGTATTCCAGAAGATGCCAGGGACTATAACTGTGAAGATCTTGGTTGTGAAAATCTTGTGAGGAGGAGGATTTCACGTTCTCGCCAATTCAGGCTAAATCTTGTGTTTTCGCCGAAAACTTTTGCTCAACGACGATCCTAATTTTAGCGCAACCCCTTGCGAACAAAACCAAAAACCGGGGGGAACAAAAACAAGAACAAGTCCTCGGGACGCGTCCGTGAGCGGCTCCAGTCCTTTGGCTGCCTGCCATGGCCCCCCCTTTGCACACTGAGAAAACCTTGAAGAAGCTGAAGGTTGCTGATCTCCGTGAAATAATCACGGGGACGTACAATGAGTCGTGTACAGGTCTCACAAAGCCAAAGTTGATTGCCAAGATCCTCTCGCTTCAAGCCCGAGGGGAGGGCTCCTCCAGTTCCACAGAAGGTTCTTCCAGGGAGAGTCCTTCGGGCAAGGCTTCTATAAAGGAGGAGAAGGCCGACACTGGAGGGAAACGGAAAGCGGAGGAGATGGAAACGGCGGAGTCTGATTCGGGCGGTGACAATGACAACGCCAAGGTCCGAAGGAAGAAGGTCTCCTTTGGCTCCAATGATGTCCGCAGCTTTGACAAGAAGCAAGAGTCTTCCAAAGCGCGTACCTCCGTTACTACTTCGGCTTCTGCTTCGACTTCTTCTCCGACTTCTACGACTTCAAAACAATCAGCATCGTTATTGAAACCAAATCCAAATTCATCATCCAAAACATCAACAGCGACAGCCTCAACAGCAACAGCAACAGCAACAGCAACAACAACAGCAACAGCAACAACAACAGCAACAGCCTCAACAGCAACAAGAACCTCATCCTCGTCAATTCTCCTTCCGCCTCCCCTCGATCAACCCCTCCCTTTGACTCCGGCGGAATCATCCCACCTCGAGCACTTAACTGAGCTCCTCTCATCCCTTTCAACCCACCCAGATCTCTCCTTGATAACGACTTTAACTTTCCTCCTTCACGACCTGCACCCTTCCCTGCCTCTCCTTCGCTCATCTCTCTTGGCTCTCCTCTCCCGGCTGGAACCTCCCGCCTCCGTACAATCTAAGATTGTCGTCTTGTATCTCTTGGACTCTTGCATGAAGACCTCCTACACTTCCGGGGGAAGTAAGCAGTTGGTGAATCCATGGGTGGGCACTCTTGAACCCCTGCTTCCCAAGGTCGTCCTCGGGCTTTTCAACGACACTGTAGGGGGTCCCAACAGCCCGGAGAGAGGCAAGCTGGCGAATCTCGTGAGGAGCTGGAGGGAGTGGGGTAAGATCGACACGGACGTGCTAGCAGTTTGCGAGGGATACTTTCGCGGCACCACGGACCTTGACGGCAGTGGGGCAGGTGGCAGGGCCGGCGGCAGGACCGGTGGCAGGACTCAGAGTGATGGCGTTCTGAAGAGCGGTCTCCTTAAGAATGGCAACGGCTCAGGCCCCTCTGATCTCTCCTCGTCGCTGAATCAGCAGAATGAGGACGTTAACCGCCCGTCCAGGGGCACGGTGAGGCGGATGAAGGTGCTGCTGGCGCAGCTCATGGCGGAGAACCCAGGAGAAAAGCCGCTGACCCTGGACGAAGTGAAGGATACCAACTTTGGCATGTACCAGACTCTTTTTCAGGCAGTAATTACGGAGGGGGGAGGGGGTGGAATGGGCGATGATGACAACCGCTACGACGACAACGAAACAAACTTTGACAACGATTACAACCACCGCAACAAGAGCAATGACAACCTAGCGCATATGCCCTCAAATCTCTCCAACGACTACCTGTGCTCCGCGTCTTGGACCTCGACTAGCAAATTCACTCCCTCCTCGATCCGCTCCTGCCTGGCTTCTCTGAAGGCCCTCACTAAATCCAAGGCATCCCCGACGCTGGAGGCTGTCATTTCCCTTCTCCAGAAAATCAGGTCTGGCAGAAACGATGACGATCTGAACGGCGATCTGAACGGCAACGGCGGTACTTCCAACGAAGACGGTGCCAACGACCTCAGGGGTGATGGGTTGAACTTTTCCGGTGCATCTGCATCTACTGGCGTTTCGGAGGACCTGTCGAAGCACACAGCTCTTACCAAGTCTGTGATCTTCTCTCTTGTTGGCAATCAGCCATTTATTGTCCACGAGTGTGGCAGAAGATTCGGTAGGAACGAGAAGAGAGTTGTGTATTTGAGGGGCAGATTCAATGAGAAGGTCAAGGAGATGAAAAGGAGGGGGGCTGTTGCCGGTGGGAAGGGGGGGGGGGCGAAGGGCAAGGGGGGCGGTGGCGGTGGGGCACAAAATGTTGAGGAAGAGGAACTGTCTGTGGAA
>Ga0115557_1001332_pt1 | contig 17028 bp, 14 predicted proteins | sample COGITO_mtgs_1104_FD_87280 | JGI IMG/M metagenome (GOLD analysis project Ga0115557, IMG submission 87280) | Pelagic marine microbial communities from North Sea - COGITO_mtgs_110421 | ecosystem: Environmental > Aquatic > Marine > Epipelagic | place: Germany:Helgoland, sampling site Kabeltonne...
AGGGGAGGGGAGGGGAGGGGAGGGCAGTTAGATTTACCACAAAATAGAGCACATTGACGCACATCGAGCAAATTGAGGTTTACTGAGCGAGCACATGGAGTCAAGATTCGCTCTCTTGCAAGAGAGACAAATCTCGCAATCTCGCAATCTTGCATTTCATTTCCCAATACTCACCTACTCTTACTACGCGAGTGCTTAACTTTCATCCCCTTCTCATACACCCCCGAAACTACCCGCAAATAACTGATCCGGTCCCGGTGTTTGGGATCCAGATTTGCTTGCGTCTTGAAAATCTGACCGCTGAATTGCTCCTCGCCGCTCTCGATGGTGTCTCCCTCGATTTCTCGGGGCGAAGGCTGCCTGGAGATGGACAAGAAATAATCGAGGAACTCCGAGACACCAAAGTCCGTCAGCGCCGACCCGAAGAACAGGGGCGTCTGAGTTTGCGATATAATCTTATCCACGTCAATCTCGTTCAGGAGACCGTCGAGCAGCTCGATATCCTCAAAGAGCTGGTGGAAGAGCTGGTCGTCGTTGATGCGCGACCGAAGCACATCACGCTCTGTAACAGGGTTTATTTTACTTACAACGGCCCGCTGTCCACGTTTGGCGGATTTCTCGTAGAGGTAACACATACCGTCAACTCGATTGTATATCCCACGGAAGCGATCTCCATCACCGATGGGCCAAGAAACAGGTATCGTTTCCAGGCCAAACTCCGACTCAATCTGATCGATTATCTCCATGGGCGAGAGCGCTGACTGGTCCATCTTGTTCACAAAAGTGAAGAGAGGAAGCCTGCGGAGCCTGCACACTTCAAACAAGGATCGAGTCTGGGGCTCCAGGCCCTTGCCACCGTCCAGCAGCATCAGTGCATTGTCAGCAGCGGACAAGGCTCGGAAAGTGTCCTCGGAAAAATCCGCATGACCAGGCGTATCCATCAAATTGATCCGGAACTTCTCCCCCTCATACTCGTAGTCGAAATTCATGCAAGTGGCAGATATCGATATGCCTCGATCCACCTCCATCTTCATGAAATCTGACGACGTTCGCCTTTGCTCCCCCTTCTGACGGACCGCGCCGGCCTGCTGGATCGCGTTACCGTGGAGCAAAATCTTCTCGGTCATTGTTGTCTTACCGGAGTCAGGGTGGCTAATGATTGCAATGTTGCGACGCCGCATTGTCTCCTGTTGTTGTGCAGAAAGGCCGAGGGAAGCAGAAAAGGAGGTCCCTTGGGAAGGAAAGGAAAACAAAAGGATTATTGAAATGAGGGAGAGCGTCATGATGGTGTGGGAGTTGCAGTGATTTGGTGTGTGTGTGTGTGTGTGTGCGTGTGTGTGTGCGTGTGTGTGTGTGTGGCGCAGGTCAGCTGGAAAGAGATAAAACGTCGGAACTGTGTTGGTGGTGTGTGCAGGCCACAATTGTCCGCGAAATTCTGTGTTCTGATTGCCTGCCTGCCTTCCTTTTCGACGGCAAATGGCAAAGGGCAAGGAGACGGCGAAAATCGGCGAATATATAGGGTGGAGGTGTAAGCTGCCGCGATGGCGAAACCCACCTCAACTAAATATCGAATGGCGCGTTCTATACGGACTCAATGTCAATAAAACCATTTCGATGAGTAATAATACTATAACTTCGCTAATCGACGTGCAACTTGAGTCGTGCGAAAATGTTTACAGCTGTAATTCATGGCCAAGGATGAAGTGCTGTGGCAAAACACAAGGTCGCTTCTACTGCTCAGAGTGCTGCACTTTGTTCCACGCCAATTTGTGGGGCGATCGGGTCGAAAGAAAAGACATGCCGTTTGACATAGAGGTAATTCGACATGATACGAATGGTCAGGCAACGGGAGTGCAGCTGGGAGTTCTGGGAGTTGCCGATGTAATTGAGTATGCGGAGAAAGATGAGGACGAAGAGGCGGGGGCGGACGGAGAATCTGCGTACGACAGTTCGTCAACTTTCATATTATTCCCCTCATCGAATTCTGTGCCCATTACAACGGTGTCTGGATCAATTAAGAAGCTTCTTGTCTTTGACTGCAAGTGGACAAAGTCTGTTTCATTGACGAGCCCCAAGTTCAAGAATTTACGCCACGTGAAATTATCAGACCCGCCGAAGGAGAGTAAGTACTGGCGTTGGCACAATGGCGAAGACGGATTCCTTTCGACAATCGAAGCTACGGTTGTGGCACTACACGAGGTGATGCCCAGCTCAAAATGGGCTAATTTGCTCTATATTTTTGGGTTGCAACGTGCGGCCATCAAGAAGAGTTGCGACGACAATGGAAGTCCTTACCCTTGGTTATCTGACGGATATAAGCGCGAAAAACGGAAGCAGACAAAGCAAAAGGGGAGCGATAGACAGAAGCGGCAAAAGGAGCAGTCAAGGGCTTTTTCCAAGGAAGAACGGCAGAAGACTGACAAAAGATATTATAGACAGATGGAAGCGGAAGAGGGCGATACCTGAATTTAGTGAACTACTCAGCATGCCAATCTCTGGTGGCAAACTTTAATTAGTTGGCAATAGTTGCTATTTATCGCTCCACAGCCGTGGATTGTACGACTTTCGACCCTGCGGTCGAAGTCGATTGGTCACCTTGCGGCGGCGGAAGCCAGCAGGGATCTCCGCTTCAAGGTTCTCCTTGGAAAGAGAGATGCCTAGGGGACGAGGGCTGAGAGAGGAAGATAATGAGATCGCAAGTGGTCGCCAAGGGGAGGAAGCCCGGAATGAATAGCTGTGAATGAAAGCACCATCGATGTATTTTATGACCCTTTTGATTTTTTTTATTTTCGAGCTTTTCTCCCGGTTTTCTAACACTTTTTAGTAAAAAAAATATGATGTGTGGTTGGTTGTCAATCAATCAAAAGTGGTCGTTGTCAAAGCAAAAGCACAGCACATTTCACCTTTACTCCATTATCATCCCTCATTCGCATTCTGCGAGAACGCACACCGCGAAAAGACCACCACTAATGCCGCCAAAACCAAATTAGTATCTCAGCCAGTAGGACCTTCGTCGGATCCAGTTATAGTCAGGGAGCTCATAAATTGGTCCGATGGCACTCAGAGCATGGTTCTGATCGTTGATGACCTTGGCCGCAGTCGCCTTGATGGTATCAGTGTCGACGGCGTCGATCCTAGCGAAGAGCTCGGCAGGTGTCATCCGGCGCCCGTAGGTGAGCATCTGGCGGCCGATGTCCTCGGCAACGTGGGCGTGGCCGTCCAGCTGCATGAGCATGGTCGCCTTGAGCTGTGTCTGGGCGCGGGCAACCTCCTCGTCAGTTACCTTGTGCACCAGGCGGACTAAATTGCTAGTCATGTACCACATAAGATCCTCGAGCTTGTTGTCCTCGGCGATTGCGTAGATCCCGAATAGCCCAGTATCCTTGTAGCAGGTGTTGAAGGTCATAAAACTGTGGGCAAGCTCGTGCTGGGCCACCTCCTGGCCCATTTTGCTGGCCACATTGATCCCAGCTCCAGAAGTTCGGTCCCAAGACCCAAGGATGGACTGCATCACCATCAAGGGGAAAGCGTACTCGGATGTCCAGGAGGCACCCTCGAAGGCCAAGGCAACGTGGGCAAGATCGTCCTTGTCAAACCGAATCCTCTTGTCACTGCCGGTGAAGACGGCGGGCTCCATCTGAAAGTTGGGGTTGCTGCTCTGAGTGGGGACGTTTCCAAAGTGCTCAGCAGTCAGCTTGCAGAGCTCATCGTGGTCAACGGCACCGGCCGCAGCAATAACCATGCGGTCAGCGGTGTAATGGGTGCTAATGTAATCCTTGAGGTCAGCCTGAGTTAGGCTCCTGATGTTCTTCTCAGGTCCAAGAATAGTCCTTCCCAAACCAGTTCCCTGGAACGCCGTCTCGTGGAGGTGGTCCAAAACGAGCTCCTCGTTCATCTTATTAACCTCCTCCATCTCCCTGAGGATAACCTCCCGCTCGCGCTCAATGGCATCGGGAGAAAGGTTGGAGGAAAGCAAAATGTCAGACAAAATCTCCACCGCGCGACCGACATCGCGCTTGAACACCTTCGCGTAGTAAACAGTCTGCTCGCGGGAGGTGTAGGCGTTCAAGTGCCCGCCCATGTTCTCAATCTCAACCTCTAACTGAGCCTGTTTCCTCTTCGCCGTCCCCTTGAATGCCATGTGCTCCAGAAAGTGCGCACTTCCGTTATTTGCCTCGGTCTCGAACCTGCTCCCAGCGTCGATCCAGACCCCGACGGTTGCTGTCTCGGCTCCGGTGGTCGTTTCAGAAGCGACGCGGAGGCCGGAGGGCAGAGTTGATGTTTTTGTCTCGGGAGCATTCAGCACATAGGAGGGGAACTGAGGGGCAGCGGCAGCACTGCCAAAACTGCGCCGGAGGGAGGGGACGAGGGTGCGCTGTGCAGAAAAGAAAAAGACAAAGACGAGCAAGGCTAGGGTTAGAATTACAGAAAAAAAATAGAAATGTTTTTTGTTACCTGCTGCACTGCGCAACTGGCCGCTGTACTGCACAGAGTGACAAAAGTGAAGGGGGTGTCCACAACCACATCGTGATCACAAAGCCAGCAGAAACCAACGAGGAAGCTTCGGACGATCCCGACTCAACCACCCAAAGCAAGGGCGTTTGAAGGGCACACAAACTCTCCAGAGAGAGGGAGAGCCCCGCACCCATGGTCCAAGCTGAGACCGTTCGGGGGACGAGATTGACCGTGATTCTCTGAAAGGGTTCAACAAGGGTTTGGGACTTACGGACAGAGAGCGGGCTAGCATTCTTGGCCCCAGGGTAGCGAAATTAAGACTGTTTTTAATGCGAAGGGGTGCCTGTTGCAAATGGGAGATTATCCGAAGAGACGGCCTCCAACAAGGACACAAGGCAATTTGTTTCAATTATTTCCGCGCCATTTCCTTTCATCCAACGCTCACGCAAAACCCTAGATTGCGCCCCAATCGAGCCAGGAGTAATAAAAAGGCCTGAATTCTCGTATTGACCACCTCTCGACACTGGCCATCCCGTGGTTTGTCTGGCAAGCATGCTCCGAAGAGTCACCCCCCCCTTCCTCAGCACTGGCGGGCTTCAGCGCTCCTCCCTATTTTATAAGACCTGCCGCTGCGCCCACACCGTGAACGTAATCCTGAAGGAAGACCTCCCTGATGGCAAAGGATACAAGAACGACCTCCTCCCAGTCAAGCCTGGGTACATGCGAAACTATCTGTACCCCAAGGGACTGGCGGTTTACGCAACGAATGAGAACAGGCTGCAGTACGGACATCCGGAGGGGAACAGGGCGGGAGGTGTTGTCGGGCGAGGCAATACAATAGAGGAAGAGGTGAGAGGAGAGGAGTCAGTGGAGTCGCTGCTGCTGCCTGAGTTTGTTATTGCCTGAGGAGAGGATTGTTTGTGCTCCTGTGGATGGTTGTCATTTTTCTCATTCTTGTTGAGGTGATACTAACGAACGCCGAATGCAAAACCCCACCTCGTGTACATCCCACCTCATGCACATCCCCTACTTCATGCCTCTCTTTCCCTCAGAACGACGACGCAGATGCTTCCGTCGATGGCAGTGACGTCGCCACCGAGCACCGTCGCTCCGCCGATCTGCTCTCCTCGTACATGAAGGGGAAGCAAATCACCGTGAAGCGGAACTTCAAGAACGACAAGGTGTCGCCGGGAGTTGTCAATGGCGCGGTATTAGAGGAGAAGCTGCAGGAGCAGTTCAGGGTTTTTCTCGACGGCGAGAAGGAGTGGATTGGAGTTAAGAGGGATTCAAAGAGACCAGAATACCAAGAGGGAGTGAAAAAGTCCAAATCGACCGCAGAGGGAGAGGATTTAATTTTGGCTGAGGGGGAGCACGAGGTGTTTGTAAACCTTGAGGGAGGGATGCAAGTGCCACTTTCTGTTAATGTTGTACGACGGTAGTAAAATTTAATTATTTGCAAAGGCATTTGCCCAAAAAAATATAACTACTACCATTACATTTATAACTAGGGGCATATTCGCAAGAAAAGCTACTTCGCCTCTGCCCATTCCCTCAACGCGGCATTCCCACTTAGCACAATATCCCCACTTGCCATCGCACCCTTCTTACTGTCCAGCCTTTTCTGCGCATCCGACCCCTGCCTTAGAGGCGTTCTATGGATGGAATACGCTACCCTCGCCTCGTCGAGCAAGTCGGCATACTTCGGCCCTGTTGGAATACCCGCCTTGGCGGCCTCTTTCCTCTGTTCTGTAGTCATCTCCGCGACATCATCGAGCGCGTCCCAGTATTCAGGCAGTTCGATCTGCGGCGGGTTGGCCTGGTAGTACGCTTTGACAGCCACGGATTGGAGAAGAGTAAAGATGTTGGAGGTAAACCAATAGATTGTCAAACCAGCTGGAACTTGGAGGCTGAAGTAACCGATCATTAGGGGAAGGAACTTCAGTATTCTTGTCGACTTCTCGAGCTCTTCTTTCTCCTTCTCCGTCGCGTTTTCATCTGGGGGAGGAGTCATAATATTCATAGAGAACGCTTGGGTCAACACCAGCACCAATGGCATGGCGCAGAATGCAAAGAGAGTGGGCCACCCGAGCGCAGGCTCATAGCCGAGCAGAGATTCTCCCGTTTTCTCCCACCCCTCCGTAAGCCACTCCATACCCCTGAACGTAGGGCCGGAGACCGGCCCCTGCAGAGACGGAATCCAGAGGAAGGGCTCATCTATTCGACCCTCCTTCGCAAGATATGTCACCGACCGGTACAGGGCAAGGAAGATCGGCAGCTGCAGTAAAGAAACCAGGCACCCAGCGAGCGGGTTGGTCCCACTGTCCTCGTAAAGCTTGCTGATCGCCCTGTTCTTCATCTCGTCGTTGTTCTTGAACTTCTCGTTGATCTCCTTTTGGTAAGGCTTCAAGGCCTTCATCCTCTCAGTCGATTTCGTCTGCTGGACGCTCAGGGGGACTAGGGCACTACGGACAAAGAAGGTAAACACAGCAATCGACACGCCCCAAGTCTGATCGAATTCAGGGAAATATTTACTACGGCGGTGGAACGGCCCAATGGTCAGAAAAAACAAAACAGCAAATACAGCGAACGAAAACAGGGGCCGAAAATAAAACAAGGCGGCAAGGCACCTCAAAACAAGGCGGCAAGGCACCTCTTTCTTTCCTCACCTGAAAACGGGATCAACAATATCGTCATGAACATAAACGAGCGACCCCCTGAATATCGACAGCCACCCTTCCCACCAACCATCCTTCGTCGCGGCATCCGCGGCAGCGTCCGCCGCCGCCGCGGAAGCGTCGCCGACGAGCGCGGACGACGAATGCAGCAGACTCCCCGCGACGGTGTGTAGGACCGACGGGTCCAGCATTGAATGGTCCAAGGAGGAGGGGTCGATGGCTGAGAGGGCGGAGGGAGTGAATCGGGAAGGCCGATAAACCGCATCAAGCCGTCCGGAGATTAAATGCGGAGTGGAGAAAGTGGAGAAAGTGGAGGAGATGCGGGAGACCGACCTCGACCGATGAGAGAGGGAATTGAAAGCAAATCCGGGTATTAACGTTGTTAAAAGTACCACGGCTGCAATGACTTTTACAGAAGAGGCCACCATGTCTGAACGTTTACAATTATAGTCGCTGGGGGTTGGGATTGTGAAGGAAACGTCTGGCGACTTTTACTCATCACAAATCCATTCCTTGCAGTAGATTTCTGGTAGATTGCTTGCAAATAAACCCCGCAGTTGTCGCCCAAGAAATAATTTCCTCATCGGGTGCCTAACTTTCGGCCCGCATTGAAGCAGAATGGTAGACCCGCTGGGTCCGGAGGGTTTGGAAGGAGTGAGTCCCTCCCCTGCCCCTGCCCCTGCCCCTGCCCCTCCCGCTGGCAAATCCGAGTCAGTCACTTCGAGCAGCGATGCATCACATAAGCGGGAGGACCGAGATAGGGACAAGGATAGGGGGAGGGAGGACAGACGGGATCGGGATGGGGATCGTGATGGGGATGGGGATAGGGATAGGGATAGGGATAGGGAGAGAGACAGAGACAGAGATAGGGATGGGAGGAATAAAGGGTCGAGACGTGATCGTGATAGGGACAGAGACAGGGATAGGGACAGAAATAGGGGCAGGGATAGGAGAGACAGGGACAGGGACAGGGATAGGGATAGGGACAGGGAAAGAAATAGGGACAGAGATCGCAATCGTGATCGTGATCGTGATCGTGATCGTGATCGTGATCGTGATCGTGATCGTGATCGTGATCGTGATCGTGATCGTGATCGTGACCGAGAACACCGCGACCGCGACCGCGACCGCGACCGCGACCGCGATCGAAACCGAAGCCGAAATCGAGATCGGAAGCGTAGGCGAAGTGGCTCAAGGGAGCGTGACCGCTCCCGCTCCCGCTCCCGCTCCCGTGACGGCGATCGCGATCGGGATCGAGATCGCAATCGTGACAGACGACCCTCGAAAAGGACCAAGACCTTGGAGGAGCAGCAGTCGGCCGATCTCACCCGGAGCCAGCGCACGATATTCGTCTCCCAGCTGACGATGAAGACGGACGAGAGGGACCTGTACAAGTATTTCGAGAAGAAGGCTGGCCCCGTTGAGGATGTTATTATGCTCCGCGACAAGAATGAACGCCGTCACAAGGGTTCAGCCTACATTGAAATGTGCAATTTGGACGACGTTGTAGCGGCCGTTGGACTGAACAATAAGGTGCCCAAGTTTCAGTCCTTTCCCATTCTAGTGAGGTGCAGCGAGGCCGAGGGCAGCTACGATCCCTTGCTCCAGAAGGCTGTCAATAATGTTTCCGATCCAATCCGCGTGTACGTCGGTGGATTTCCCTCGTTCATGGATGCCGACGCGCTTTCTAACGTATTCTCTCACTTCGGAACAGTGCTAAAGACGACCGTCCAGAGAAATCCGAAGGACGATTCGGTCAGCTTTGCGTTTGTGCAGTTTTGCGACGCGATTACGGGGAGCTTGGCGATCAAGGGGATGCAAGGCGTGTCGATTGCTGGGAAGGAGTTGCGCGTTGATTGGAGTCATAACGACGCTGATGCTGTTGCGAAGGTGAGTAAAAGCGCCCTCGCTGACATTTTTTTGCATGCGTCTCTCCTTTTTTTCACCATCTCATCGAACAATCTCATCGAACAATCTCATCGAACAATCTCATCGAACAATCTCATCGAACAATCTCATCGAACAATCTCATCGAACAATCTCATCGAACAATCTCATCTCACGGGCTAACTCCGACAACTCCCTCTTCAATAATTGCTACCAATCTACCAAAAATCTACGAATATACCAATATACGCAGGAACTGGTGAATGGCGCGTTTCCTATTGATGCCGATGACCGAATAAAAAATGCGAAATTAGCTGCGGCTGCCGTCGTTCCTGTGTCCCCTCCCACCCGCACGCCTATGGACGCCTCTCACCTTACACTCCCAACACAACCTCTCCCCCAGACGATAACCTCAGCATACTCTTTCATCGGTTCCAACGGTGTAGAAACGCAGAAAGTGGAGAGCTACTCACTGGAAGGAGAGGAGAGCTTGAGCATCTCCGACGGGGGTCGCGCTGCGCTTATGGCCAAATTAGCCAAGCGCGCTGGCATGGATGACATGATGAGTAACACCTCAATTAACCCGGCCTTGGCAGCCGGTCTCCCGGGCGCCACAAACGCACATGTATATTCGCAGGTACACAACAAAGCAAATTCGCAGGCACACATTCCGCCCCCCAAGCCGGGCGTCAAAGGCACTCCCACCAACTGCCTCCTGATCAAGAACTGCTTCGACAAGGACAAGGAAAGCGGGAGCGAGTGGCACCTCGACGTGCAGGAGGATTTTGGGGACGAGTGCAACAAACACGGACCCGTCAGCTGCGTCAGGGTCGAACACACACAGCCGGGGGGGATGGTGTATGTGCTCTTCAAGACGGAGGAAGGGGCGGCCAAATGCGCGGAGGTGATGAACGGGCGCTTTTTTGACATGAAGCAGTTGGAATGCGAATTCGTCGAAAATGTTTTCAAAACATGACAGAAGGGACCGTTTTTTATTGTATTGTTCAACACTACTAAGTAAGGGGAAAAGGTGCCACAGCACACATTTTTATTGCTAATCTTCTTCATGTTTTCATTTTTTTTGTCTTTGTCTTTCCCTCCTACATACACTCCACACACTCCATTAAATTTATCTCAGTACCGGTAACCAATTTTATCCCACAGAGCGCAACTGCAATCCATTTCTACTATTCTTGAGGTATCAGGATAGTCAATATCGAGTAATTCTGGTAATCTACAGTGGGTGGTGGAGGGAGAGATGTGGTTAGAAAAAGAAACAGCACAAAATTCGGGTGTAACTCACTGACAAATTAACTCACCTCTCGACCCTCGCCCCTGACCCATTCCCGCGCTGACTGATCCCTTTCCCTATATAACCTTTCTCTTGGGCCTCTCGGACGATTTCGCCAGCGAAAATTTTCAATTCCTCAAGCGTTTTTCGCTTCTTATCCTGCTTTCCCTTCTCACCGTACAAAATCCTCTCAAAGATGTTTCTGCCGCGCTCGTGCAAGCTATTCAATGCCGAGGCAATCTTGACCAGTTCCCCTGGCTTTGAAAGATCAGGCTCGACTCCCAAGTAGTCGAAAGCAAGCTTTCTCACTTCATCCTTGTCGTTCCAGAACTCTGAGCTGAAATCCTCGTCCCAGACGTCCCCCTCGTCATTGCTATAATCATCGCCTTGGTTCTCCTCAAAATTGGACGCCCCCGTGCCCTCGAGAAAACGATCCACAAAATCGTAGCGGCGATCACTTTGGTCATCTTCCTCCGCAATATCATCGTCGTAACCATGAATATCACCATACACATAGCTGTCATCCCTCCTCCCCCCTCTAGCTCCCCCCTCCCCACCGTCTTCCTCTTCAAAATCCGAGAGCTCGCTAAATTTTAGCCAGGGTTCCCACTTCACTCGACTCGTTTGATAGTTCGGGTCACTCTCCCTCATGGCAAAGTGCGCCCATCGCTCACTCATGTCGCTGGCCACCTCCTCGTCGGCATCGACCTGAAATAGTTCGCCAAAAACGCGATCGACCACGTTGGTCTTGTTACTCTCGCCCCCCCCTATAGTTTCGTCGACATCGACCCCTCCGTCACTGCCACCGCCCTTCCCACGACCGCCAGTACGACCACCAGTACGACCACCAGTACGACCACCAGTACGACCACCAGTACGACCACCAGTACGACCACCAGCACGACCACCAGCACGACCACCAGCATCACCCCCTACATCCCCACCCTTGCCCTCACCGCTGCCGTTCCCGCCACCGAAAGTATTATTACTGACCCTCATCTCGCTAAGCAAGTCCGTGAAGGGGTACTCGACAATTTTCGGCTTCTCCTTCTCCGCAAAATTGGACTTGGCGGAGTACTCCTCCCGAATTATGTCCATCGAATTAAACACGAAAGGCATCTCCGCCGTGTGACAAGCCATCTGGTAGCACTCGGGGGCACCCGCGACATGCGTGGCGTGCGAAAAACGGTAGACGTAGGTGGGCGAGAATGCCGCCTCGATCGCGTCGGCCTCCTTTTTAATTTTGGCCGCCACGCTCCTCGAGCTCGTCGTTCTTGACCGAGTGCTGTTGAACATTCGGGCTCGGGCCCGCTGGCGTTTCATCGCTTTGAGCCGCTCGGCGTCGCGGTCTTCCGAAATTAGCTGAGCGAGACGCCAGCTAGGACAGCGAAACAAATAATCGTTGATTATTTGGCTCATCACCGGTCGGTAGTCTACGGCGACTTTTGACTTTTGGTTGATTGATTTGACTCGTTGCCTCTCCAACTTGATTCGAGCTCTTTCAGCAGCGACGAATGGGTCTAAGTCGCCCTTTGTATAGAGCCTTTTCAGTAAGTCTTTCACAGCTTGAAATTTGGTGCCGTTTGTGAAAATTTCACCCCCCCTCATCTGGTTAAGAATCTCATCAATTTCCGCCTCAGGTGGTATACTACTATTGTTGTTGTTGTTGTTGTTGTTTTTATTGGTGACGCCAGTGGCAGTGGCAGTGATAGTGGCACCACCCTCACCATCGCCTTCACCCTCACCCTCACCCTCTCCCTCACCGTCACCCTCAACCCTCGTCTGGTTCAAACCCTTGCTCGAATTCCGGAATAGGTCCACCACCTCCGCTTCCCGCTGCCTCTGAAGAAGGTCTTCGTAGGCATGTCGGTTGCGCTCTTCCTCCCCCCTCCGCTGGCCCTCCGCCCGGGCGGCAGCCTCAAGCTTCAAAACGTCGGCGCGATAGTGCCTGAGCACCTTCCCGGCGGACTCGCGAAAGAGCGCGCCGCAAAACATCCAGTAAACAGCCTTGGGCATCCTGGTAGGGAAAATTCCGTAGATGAACATCAGACCCTCGTCGCGGTTTGTTCCGATTATTATCGGAATGTCCGTCGGAATTAGATCTACATTGTGCAATGGCTGAGATACATTCACGTTGGCGTACCTCCGAGAGGTGGAAGCCGCGTTGCTAGAGTAATATTCGTTTACGTTGAGTTCCAGCGTCCGATGACCCTCCTTCTTAATGAAGTAGGGCCGGACCTTCTGCTGCTCGTCCGCTTCACTGCCGAGGATCATCAGGTTTTTGTTGCCGTTGCCATTTTTACCGTCGCTGCTGTCGCCGTTGCCACCATTGTTATTGTACAGCCGCCGGAGGGGATCCCCACCGAAGGAAATCCTTGGCCCCTGAATACGAACCTTGTAAACCGTCTGCTCCGTCAGCGTCGGGCCCCAGGTAAAGAAGTCCCCCACGCTCCGCGGCACGCCCATGAAAGTATTCTGAGCGTCGACAATGTTCTCCACGGGCTCGTTCTGCAGGCAGGCGAGGTCGCCGGGTCGGCAGTCAATCTCCGACAGCAGCGCCTTCCCGATGAAATCGCTCACGAGGAGAGAGCGGAAGGTGTATCCCATCGGGTTTGATTGCATTATTGCCTTCTGGAACAATCCCTTCGGTCCGTAGGGACTGTGACTGTAATTCGGACGATTGATTTGATCGTCGGATTCGTGGAGGAGAGGGATTTGATTGTTGTTCAGATGGTTGAGATGGATCCCGACGCTTCGCTTGGGGCGCCTACTCGAACGCACGTTATTGCTGTTGAGGCCGTTGAGGCCGTTGAGGCTGATAATATTGCTATTGCTGTTGGAGTTGGTGCGAGAGTTGGGCAACGCAGGGGAAGGGGGGGCACGACCAGTACCCGCCCCCTCCATCATCAAGTGGAGTCCGATCATGACAGCCCCGGCGCTTTCTCCAAACAAGGTAACGCGCGTGTTATCCCCCCCGAATTTGTGAATATTACGATGCACCCACTCCAACGCCGCGCGCTGATCCATTAACCCGTAGTTCCCGTACAGATTGGCGTCAATATCCACAAGATAACCGAGGGCACCGAGACGATAATTTAAAGTCACCACAATTATCTCATGTGTCGTCGCAAGGAACTGGCCGTCATATTCAGGTCGATTGCCCCCCCCCTGACGAAATGCACCGCCGTGAAGCCAAACCATAACCGGAAGACCGCCGCCATTGTTGCCGCCATTGTTGCCGCCATTGTTGGTCTTCCGCTTCTCATTCGTGTGTCCGCTGGGAATAAAAACATTAAGATAAAGACAGTCCTCCGACATACGGTCACCAGGACGAGGATTTATCTTGTCGTCGACGTTCTGCCAGCAGTCCGGCGCGTAGGACGTCGCGTCGAACGGGACCTTCTTGTTTTTGTTCCCTTTTTTGTTCCGGCTGCCCGGAATCGCTCGGGGGTTGTCGGGGCTCTCTTCGAGAGCTTTTGGAGGCTGGAAACGAAGCGTACCGATCGGCGGCTGTGAATATATGGGGAGAATAAATCGTGCATATATGCGAGTGTGTGCGTGAGCGTTTTTGGAAGGACCAATAGTAGGGATAAAATAGCAAAGCACACCAACACCAGCAGCAAGCCAACTCCCGTTTGCTTGCACCTTTCTCTCACCTGCGCGTACGGTATCCCAAGAAATACATCAACCGTCGGATGGTGAAGTCCGAGCAAAGGCCTGTGCTCAAGCGAAGGAAACGTCGCAATCGTAGTGATGAATTGGATCTGGTTCAAGAAAGGGTCATCGTTTTTCTTCTCATTCTCGTCCGAATTCGACTGCGGGGGAGCCGAGATTACGCTGCGGTGGGAGATTGTTAGGAGGAGGAGGAAGATAGTGGGACACCTCATAGTTGTGGGACTTGATGATGACTGCCTGGGTGTCTATGCTTTTAAGGTCGACAAAGATGTCGAAGCAGGGAGTGATAGGGAGAGGTGATCCCTAACCCTAACAAGTCCTAACAAAATATAAATTTTGACAACCAATGTCGTAGTTGAGGAAAGAGCGCCAATTAGGCAACTTGGGATATATTTTCAACAAGAAGTCAAGTTTTGCTGCTGTATTTTTCGGACCTCCCTTGGACTCCCCCCGATTTTAAGAAAATACATATTCAGGGGTTATCCGTGTTTCAAACTCTTACCATATTACGGTCAGTCATTTTTTACACGATTGTACTCTGCCAGACAGCAATTATTATCGATATAATCATCGTTATCAGTAAATTTTTCTTTTCTGTCCTGGCAATTCTTGTGTGCTATTTGATTGTTCTGGCGGTGATTATTTTTGTGGCGTCTTATTTTGTACGGTAGTACACCAGATCGTCGTGGCTGTTGATTACCGCGTACGCCTTAAGCCTTGTTAGCAGAGTCCTAAATTATCCAGGAGAGATTTGGAAATAAGTCACAACACCCCTCCAACACTCCCAGAACAGAATTCCTAACACTGTTTCTTCAATCCCTATCATAGTTATGCCCGCATTCTCATTCTCGCCGAAGTCGAAGAGCAGGGGACAGTCCGATATGTCGTCCCCATCTACTCCGACGAAGGAGGTCGATACCTCAGATGGGACTATTATTAATCCCAAGAATATTGCCGAGGTGAGTGTGAGTGAGGGTTAGTTAGGTTAGCGAGGGGAAGGGGCAGGCTTGAGCTTAAAGGGTTGGAGGGTCGGTCCGAGGGTGTTGACATAATCGCAGGGACTACGATTGTCTCGTGGGATATTCATTATTCATTATTAAATGAACTGACTAACACATCTGCAACCAAATTGCCACCAACTAATTGAATTAATTGCCACCAAACTGCCTTGCCACTTGCCACCAACCAAACTGCCTTGCCACCCATTAAACTGCACACAAACGCAACGCACCAAACCCACCCACCAGGCATACCCCCAAGGCAACCCCCTTGCCTCCCCCAGTTCCTCCCGTGAGATGCGCGAGTCGCAAGTCCGCGTGGAGCGTATGCTGGCCAAGCTGGCAAAGGACGGCGCGGACCAGGCCCCCTCCTGGGCCGCCCCCGTTATCGAAGGCGCCGTACCGGTTATAATGAAAATCTGGACCCTCGGACTCACTGTATGGCCCCACATCATGACCGCGTTCAACCAGATCATGAAGGTGTACGAGACGCTGCCCGTCGATTTACTCATGGCAATCTGGGGCTTGTTACTCTGCTTCTTCGGCGGCACTTTCCCCCTCTCAATCGCCGCCTACGAGGCGTTCAAAATCTCAGGGTGGGACCAGACCCGCACAGCCCTCTCCGACCTAACCCAGGAATACAAAGCCTACCGGCGCGCGAGCGTCCTCGACGACGCGCGGGATAAAAAAGACGACAACGGCAAGCCCGTCCCCACCCCCTCGGATATCGACCCTCGCGACCTCATCAAGAGGAAGGCCTCCCTCGCCTTCCGCGTCTGCGACCCCGAGAAATTCCAGGTGGCCGTGGAGGGTATCTACCAGGGCTTCCTCGGCGTCATCGCGACCCTGAAGTTCAAGTACGCCCGCACCGTCGCGCTCGGCGTGAGCATCGGGTCCGCCCTGAAGAAGCCCGCCACAATGTACGTCACCCCCGTCGTCGGCAAGCTCGTCTCCCCCGAGCACCAGAAGTGGATCCCCTACGGCATCAACTACGCGTGCAAGGCGTTCGCGGTCATGATCGCCTGGCAGATCAGCAACGTCATGTCCGCCGTCCAGAGCGGAATTCGGGGGGGCCTCATCTTCAGCAGGAGCTTGCTGAGGTTCGCGAATGAGAAGGGATGGGTCACGCTGGACGACGAAGACACGTACATCGACGAGGCTGTCGGGTGGGGGCTGGCGGTCTTGGGAGCGGGGTATCAGATTATGAATAGGTTCAACCTGCCGTTTCCGCTCAATATTCTGCTCATTCCGTTTAGGATGCTCGAGGCCTGGTTGCAGGTAAGAAAACTTGGCTTGGCTACCCGGGTAACTTAACTTTTATTGCGACTTGGCTAACTTAACTTTTATTGCGACTTGGCTAACTTAACTTGTATTGCTCCCGATTCGCTTGACGATAATTTGATAAATAACAAACCATCTTGCAGTGGGTTGTTACCAGTAAGAAGTAAGTAGTGAATAAGTCTGTTATGAGCGAGCGAGTGAGTGAGTGAGTGAGTGAGTGAGTGAGTGAGTAACGAGACGAGCGAGTGAGTGAGTGAGTAACTCGACGAGACGAGACGAGCTTTTGAGTAACTAGTCTCATCTCCCTCACTCCTGTGATGAGAGTGTTGTATAATAGAAAAAAAAGAAAAGAAAAAATGGGTCGGACACAAGGATACCCTGCACGATACATACTGCACTGCACGAAAGAAAAAAAAAAACACAAGCGGAAAGGGACGAGAGACCGGAGCGATTAGAGACAAGAATGAAAAGACGGTCTGTTTTTGGTACGATTTTTTTCGTTTCTCGAGCGTTTTTAATCCAATACGTTTCGTGTGTTGAAGGTGTGATATTTTAGCGTTCGTAAAAACCCATCATCCATACAGTAAAAAGTCATTACAGTAAATTACCAACAACCGCACAACGTCCGTCCCCCGGTTCCCGGTCTTCCTAAAACTTCCCCTTCAGTTTCTCCCCCATGTACTCCCTCCTATCCTCCCTGTCAATCCTATAAACGAACCTGCTCGCCTTCTTAATTTGCGCGTCGATCCACTCTCCTTCTCCCCCC
>Ga0115557_1001336_pt1 | contig 17016 bp, 15 predicted proteins | sample COGITO_mtgs_1104_FD_87280 | JGI IMG/M metagenome (GOLD analysis project Ga0115557, IMG submission 87280) | Pelagic marine microbial communities from North Sea - COGITO_mtgs_110421 | ecosystem: Environmental > Aquatic > Marine > Epipelagic | place: Germany:Helgoland, sampling site Kabeltonne...
CATTCCCATTCCCATTCCCATTCCCATTCCCATTCCCATTCCCATTCCCATTCCCATTCCCATTCCCGTTCTCATTCTCATTCTCAATCTCATTCCCATTACCACCACTTGCTTTTCGCTTAATGAGTTTCAGTGGCTTCTTAAAGAAGAAATTGCCAGGGACGTCAAAATTCTTCGGCTTCCTCTCCCTATTGCTCGTCCTGCTCTTCTTGACGCTTTTTCTCGTCCCATGCCTCCCAGGTAAATCCCTGCTCCCATCGCTATCACTGCTTTCACCATCGGGGACTTTATCTCTTCCGCCATCGCTTCTACCACCGTGAATATTTCTGCTACCACTACTTCTAGGGACGGTTGTGCTTGCATTGTTGGACTTGACCGACGTATCGAGGCCGAACCACCTCACAACCTCAGGCACACTCCGGAAGCGTTTCCCCTCTCCCGAGTAGTAGTACACGTCCTTTGCACCAGAATTAGACCCATGTCGGTATTCAATTGAGACCGTGAAGTCAGCGAGTAGAGAGAGAGGAGCGAGGAGAGCCTGAAACCGGGACTTGAGTAGGCCGAGAAAGTGAGCAATCTCCTCATCTAAGCTTTTCCCACCGCCACCACTCTTGCCCCTCTTTACCACACTATTCTCCTTACCCTCCCCATTTGCTGCGTGACCATTGTCGTTATCACCTTCCTCCTCGTCATCGCTGCTACTGCTGCTGCTGCTGCTGCTGCTCTCGCTTGACGATTTTACAGGGGACGTCACTTTTTTGCTGTTGACGTTCTTACTCAAGGATCGGGGGGAAAGAGAGGGCGGCGGAGGGGCGCAAAGCTCGGAAGTCGGTCGGAAGAGCGAGTATGCACGTGTATAAGAGCTTAACCCGTCGCCAACCATGCCTATATCCCTTTTCTCTCTGAGGAAAAGGCGTTGTTAGCAATTTAAATATATTTCTAAGCAATGTAAATTGCTTCTAGCTTCCAGTTATACGTCACATCGCTCACCTTCCTCTCTCCTCCCAGATCTTCTCTTTTCCCATCTCATCTTTCGCCTTCCTCTCCATTTCGATCCGCATCCACTTCTCATGACTCTCCTGCAAGTTTGAAACTGTACTAGGTGACGGTGGGGGAGGCAGTGCATCTCCACTATCGCTGAGTCTCACTGGGGTGACTTTCACCACTGACATCATCGATTTCGACGACCTTGAACCCGACTGCCCGAGACTCGACGAGGGAGATAGGGAAAGGGAAACATTGGAGGGAGACTTCTTCCCATTTCGCCGGTTTCGAGAGTTGCCCCGACTTTTCTTTGAGGAGGAGGTCTTCGGGGAGGGAGAACCAGAAACTAATGAAATTTGGGACAGCTTCAAAGGCTGGGGCTTCGATTTATCGGAGACAGTCGCCTTCTTCTTGGATTTGACTTGGTTGGAGTTGGAGTTTTTTTGGGCATCAGGGACAAGCTTTCGGTAGAAGGCCTCAGCCCCTGCAACAATTTCACCGCTTTCAGACTCCGAATCAGTATCATCTGTGTACGGGGAAATAGACGAGACCAGAGAAGGCACTTTCAACGATGACATCGAACGTGAGCGTCTTCGAGCAGGACAAAGAACGAGCTATTATTTGCAAACGTCAAAAGGTGCCGTTTGACAAAGTTCAGCAAGAAATCAATTTTAAACCCCCGACGAACGGACAGAAGTATAATATTGAGAGCCTCTGGACGCGGGAATAAGGAAGATTCTTCTGAAGTTTTGTTTTGGTTTTTTGTACTTTTTCGAAGTTTGCAACTTTAGACTTCTAATTTAAAGTGGGCTGTATTTGGTGCAAGAAAGTCCCCAAAATCTACCCAGAAGACAGACCAATGTTCAAATTCAAGGTATCTGGCGCCAAAATCCATCTGGGCGATGATGGACTTGAGGTATTGGAGAAAAACTTGGAAGGGTCCAAAGTTGAACAAGGACAACATCATCAGACCAATGAGCAGGGTTCTTCTCAAAGGTCGGTCCCTTCGAAGACCCCGGCAAAGGTCATGGACGATGTAGAAGAAGCAATTAACAGTGTGGTCACTGCGACCACTTTGGCATCTTTACGTGTGTCGTTTGAAATTCTCCTTCCGTCATTAACTTTGTTGGAGCCAACAATTCCCGAGCCCGCCCCGGAGCAGGCGGGACAGGTAACGGAATCAAGGGCACTGAGTGACTTAATATCTCGAATCAAGACTTCCTGGAAGTCGATGCCGTACGAGGTCATTGAAGGGCTCTGTGATCTTCTGGGCAAACTTGACCTTGAAGGAGGAGGTGGGGTGAGCGAGTTGATTGAAGAGGTTTTCCACGGTTTGAGTGGCTGCGTCGGAGAGTACAAGGAAGACGATTTTTGGCTTGGATGGGCGGAGGAAATCGACGGGGATCGACGAGAATTGCGACGAGAAGATCATCATGAAGACAGGCAAGATGACCGGAGTAGTGATCAGGAAGGAAAGGGAAATAACAGCGGCGCCAGGACCAGCAACAATAATTCGGCTGCGCCCACATTTAGGAGCCCCTTGAATTCTGTTCGTGTATGGGGAAGAGGTGAGTGGTGTCGTAGTTGGGCAGATCGACCGACAAGAAGTTGGCTTCTCTCCGTTCTCTTCAACGCGTTATCTGTTCAGTTCAAGCTCTATCTCTAATTAGTTCCCCTAATTTAATGAATGATATATTCCGCAGGAGATTCAAGCACCAGCCCTATCCCTCATCAGGGCAGCTCAGATGTGGACTACGGTAATCTCGCCCCTTTAGCATCAATATCTCAGACGAGCACCCCCCGGCTCCCTCTCCACGCACAGCAGTCGACACCCGCCGCGATTCCTCAACTGAATCTCCTTAATGCGTTCCATCATCAGGCCCTCGCGCTCAACCCCCCACCTTCTACCACTGGCGGTTCTACCACTGCCCTCATGACGGGACGCCTGACTGGCAGACTAACAGGCCGCCTCACCGGACGCCAGCCAAATCCCAACAGTGTCGTCATCAATGCTAACAGCGGTAGCAACAACAACAGCTCGATGTCGCAGAACCAACAGCAACAACCGCTTTTATCCTCCTCCCGCATGGTCTCAGCGCGGAGCGTTACTGACATACTTTCCTTGCCCGCAACAAGCTCCCGCAGCAGTAGGAGGCACACTGCCGCCCTCACTGCGCGTAATAGCAGCACCGGTGGGGGGGCTAGAGAGGATGACCGGGAATTGCTCGTCAGCAAATCCGCAACGAAAATTCCGCTTCAACAGCACTTGGTAGGGCAAGGGCTCGGTGTGGGAGGGCCATCCAGGGCAGGTTCAACTGCTCGCGTTGACACTGGCCGTAGCGGGAGAAGCAGCAAGGAAAACATCGCAAATGACAATGATGTTGGGGTGTGTGTGAATGACGAAGACGCAGATGACGTTGATGTCGACTTTGGGAGTCAGCCGTCATCTGTGAAGGTTCTGGGCCGGGGCTTTGGTCGAGGAATTGTCGAGAGGGATCTCTGGGTTCTTGGGGGTCTTCGAGATTGGTCTTGGGGCGGCTTGACTCCCCCCGAAACCGGAGCGGGAGAATCGACGCGCGATTCCAAAACAACAACCAATTCCGACTTGGACCTTTGGGATAATTCCTCCCCCCACGTTATTAACAATTCCGAAATAAAAATTGGATTAACGCCGGATATTGTACGCAGAGTTGCCGAGGAGACGAAGGAGAGCAGAGCCACTCGAGCAAGGCTCGACGATCTGGTCTTCAGCGAGGGACGAAAAGCAGACGGATTCGGATACAATGACGAGGCTTATAGATATTTGAGAAGAAAGGTCCAAGGCGCGTGGGATAACTCTGGAGTCATCTTGCCAGGACAGCCAGAGGACGACTTTCCCATCAATGTGGAAGAACTTGGGGGCCACTTCTGTGACATGTTCTCACGTTCTTTAGAATCTTCCTCTCAAAACTCCCTCCTTTCCATCTCTCGTCGACCCTCAAAGTCTCAAAAGAGGCAAACAGCCATCTCTAGGATGTATCACTCGATCCACCAGCAGATTATGGCGCAGGTACTCTGGGAGATTCTGAAGGAGGCTAATAGCGGGAAGAGAAAGGAAAAGGCCCCCCACAAGGGAGAGGTTGTCGTCATGAGGGGCTTAGGGGGCAAGCGGGCGATGTACAACGGGATGGAAGGGACCTTACTTACACAGCCTATGGTTCAACCGACTACTCATCCTTCCTCTCTTCAACCTCCGCAACCGAGTTGTCTCGTTGAGATACACGGGATCCCTGACAAGGTTCTTAGTGTTTCAACGTCTTCCTGCGACGTTTGCGGCAGGTGGAGAGCGCTCTCGAAAAGTTTATCGAATTTGGTGTCGGATCCTCGGCTCGCTGATGTTCAGCCGGGGAGCAGTCCCCTAAGGGTGGAACTTTTGGGGGCTCTTGAGGAGGCCATAAGGGGAGGAGGGTGCAAGGGGATCGCAGGAGAAGAAAGGTGGGATGATATCGTCACCGCTGTCACGAAAAGATGGGAGCCGAGGATCTGCAAGAGATTTTGGCAGGGTTTGGTAACGGAGTCCGTGGAAAGCTGCACCAAAGTTGAGGCTGAAAAGGGAATAGACAAGGAAAAGGAAGTAAAAGCGTGGGCAAATGCCGTCAATGCAATTGTAAAGGTTAGTAAACACCGCAACGAAGACGTCGTTCTCGACGACACCCCAAATACAGCAAGTACTCACTCTCGTGCCCGACATCATAATCGAAAAACAAACACATTCGCAACACAAAAACAACGAAAATTAATGATTTTAACAACCACCCCCCCAAACCCCAGCACGCCGATGCTACAATCAGATGCCCCTCCCTCCCTTCCAACATCCTCTCTCTTCTACCTCCCCCCACTGCACGCGATTACATCCTCAGGCACTACCACGTTGCTATTTCAATCCTCTCTCGTTATAGATTCGACGAGAAGGAAACAACAAACAAGGAGGACGGGACCGCTGAGAAGGGCGACGACTCTAGACTGTGTGATGCCTTCTGGGCGATGAGAGAGGCACTGAGGTGGAGAGGGGCACTAGGCTTTGTGGAAGATTGGAATGTAGAGGGGTTCATTACAAGAGAGCTCGGGAGTTGGGTAAATTTAATGAGGGAAAGAGAGAAGGCCGTTGACAAGGTTGCTGTTTTCGGTAGCACTGCGGTGGATACTGAGAAGACAAAAAATCCTCCTGACTTCCCTCCCCTCGGTACCCGCGTGGACGTCCTGTTCCCCTCTTACAATGGTGCTCGTCCTCGTTGGTTCCCTGGTGTTTCCTTGCAGGTAGGCTGCGTCGCTTTCGACGACGGTGATTATCGCCAAGACGTTGGGGACGGAGACTGGAGGCTCAGCAAATCGAGGAAAGGGTTGGGGGAGGAGGCGAAGAAGTGGGTCGAGGTCGCCAAGGGTGGGGAGTGGCACGAGAAGCACGATCACTCGCAAATAAAAGATGAGCACGATAACGACGTGGCAGTGGTGATGGAGGAGGAGGACAACGATGACCAAGAGAAAGATGTCGGAGAGAACTCCCTCAACTCGAGCTCCTCATCGGTTTTCATGGACATTCCCCCGACAATCCAGCCAACAGAAAACAAAGCCTGCGTCATACCTCCCTTAATCAGTGTCAAGGTCGAAGAAGAGCTAGACCAAGGGCAAGGGCAAGGGCAAGGGCAAGAACAAATGATAAACCGAGAGCAAGACCAACAGCAAGAACAGTCTGATCAACAACAAGAGCCCAAACTCGGCGAGAAACTTCCCTCCTGTGGGAACATGCGAGCACCACCTTTAGCTCTCAACCTCTCCAAATGTTCTGGTCGAGTCCCTCCAGAGATGGCCTTCGGTGATAGTTGTCCTCTCCGTTACTTCAAGGCTGCAACCCTGAAGCAACTGTTTCTCTTTTCGTTGAGGCTGAGAGCAATGATGATGGGTAGAAGTGGTGGCGGCGGCGGCAGCAGCAGCAGCAGCAGCAGCGGCGGAAAAGAGGAGGAGGAAAAGGTTTTGGAAATCTTGGAGGGGGGTTTGAAATTCATCGGCGGCTTCGGTGGTGACATCAACGACGGTGCTGACTTCAACGACGGTACTGACAATGTTCACTCAAGCCGGGAAGCGGGAGGAGGCGAGAACATATTGTTGAGGATGCTCGCTGACTTTGCTTATCAAGATTTCTCATTTGATGACGGTTCATTACACTCCGCTGAGCTTGTTGGGTCCGGAGCATTTGGGGAGGTTCGAGTTATTGACCATCCATTGCGGGGGAAGGCGGCAGTCAAGGTGATACCCCGCAAATGTCGAGAGGGTACCGCTGTCGTAGTAGCACGCGTTTTCGACGAGATAAATACTATGGAAAGGTGCAGGGGCGAGGGATGCATGGGCGCTATTCAACTCTTGGGAGAGGGAGGGGGAAGAAAGGGGGATTTTTTTTGGATCAAAATGGAGCTTGCCGAAGGAGGGGATCTCTTGGGTTGGAGGAAAAATTTTACCCTCAATTCTAATTTACCTCTCCCCCCCTCTTCACTCTTCCTCCAAATCTTTGGGGCTGTCTGCAATGCTGTTAGTGAAATCCATGCCAGGGGCGTCGTCCACCACGACGTGAAATGCTCAAACGTCATGGTCCGACGAATCGATATCGCGGCCGGCGATGTCGACGTATGCATAGGCGATTTTGGCGAGGCCGAGATTGCCCAGGCCGAGCATTTGATTGCCCCCGCCGGTGAGGAGGGTGGCCAAAAACAGTCTGGGCTGGGAACCTTTCACTCTGATGCCTTTCACTCTGATGCCATCCACGCCATCCAGGCTGACACAATTAGGACGGGCACGGTCAGGGCAAGAGGAACTGAGAGAATCCAGAGCCCCGAAATGCTCGCCATCGTCGACCGCACAAGAGTCGATGGGAACAACTTTGATAGGAGGAGGGGGGGGGTTGATGGCAAGCTCAATGTACCTGACGCAAGCAGTGACGTTTGGAGCTTGGGCTGCTTGCTTTACGAGGTGATCGTGGGGGACTTCATGTTCGACACTGGGGATTGGGCAAGGTTCTTTATGCTGCTTTCGCACGAGAAGATGGGCACCTTGCCAGAGAAGGATAAGATTGAGATTATGAGGGAAGTGCTTGCACGTGGGGAAGAAGAGGAAGAGGATGGGAATGGCGAGGAGCAACTTTTCGAAGAGATGGAGAAGATCATGAAGAGCTGTCTTGCCAGGGAGAGGGAGAGGAGATTGTCTGCAGCAGAGATCGGCATTTGGGCGGCAAATGCGGCAGAAAATGCTAAGAAACACGTAATAGTAGAATGAAACGATGAAGTGGTAGGAGGGAGTTTAACTCGGGAGGAAAATGCCTTGTTTGAGCACTCCACAAATTATCGCAAGATTTTTTAGAATATGACATTGTAACTTAACTTTTTACTTCAATTTTTTCCCATTCAGGGCCTTTGAAATAGCAAAGAGCATGCCTTGTCCCTTGCTAAAGACACACACAAAATCACACTGATCATCATAGCATCTCCTTCCCCCCATCATCAGCATCCCCCAACCCTTTTCTCTTTTCCCATTTTAACAGGCAAAATATCGCAACAGTGATAGTTGAATATTAACCTTTTCAAGGCCATTATGTGAATCCTATTCCGATTCTGATCACGAAATGATACCCAAAGCACATAAACCCGACCCGACAAGAACGAGCGTTGCCTTTAGGCAAGATGCTGTGCTTGGCGCCGGTGATGTTGTGCTTGGCGTCGGTGATGTTGAGCAATCTTCCATCAATAGAGTGGAACCAGAAAGGCATGAAAAGACTCCATTTGCCTCAATAACGAATGTGTTCTCACAAGAGTAGCAAGTATTTCCAACTTTCTTTTTCGTACAGTCAAACGATAAGGTTTGACTTCCATCGCTGCATAAAGCCAGTCTTCTTCCTCCAAAAACTATCCCCCCCCCATCTTCACAATACAAACAATCCCCGTCAGTCTTGTTTATACAATTTTCGCATGTAACCTCACACACACAAACGTAGGGTAAGAGGAGGAGGACAGTCAGAAAACTTTTCAGAAAATTGAGCGACATCATCCTGATGTAAGGGTCGTTTCAGCGAGAGAATTTCAATTTTACACACCAAATTTCGTTAGAAGTTGCAGAGTGTGTTGAATTTATATCGATTCGTATTAGTTAAACCTCACCTTTTAGTTTTTGCAACGACGAAAAAAAAAGCTTTTCGACTCTTTGGCTGAAACGTTCCATGAGAGGCTATCGTTAAACTCCCTCGGCTGAACACACACACACACACTGGAATTTCTTCCTCCTCACTCACTTATCGATATAATACTAAAAGAAACAGAGTCCGCAGTCTCTCCCTTTTCATCCCCGCCCAGCACCCTCTCGACCTCTCTCCTACCCCTCCCATCTCCGTCTCTATGTCTAATCTATTGGAATCCCTCTTGGAGCACCCCGCAACGCGCAACCATTCGCTGGACAGCCCTCCCACCAAACTTGTCGAAAACCAACTCTCTCCAGGACAATCTTACGCACACTCAATAATCCAAGATGCTCTGGAAGCCTCTCGTGATTCTGCTGATTCTCCTGAGCCCTCACCTTCCCTAGACCTACCCACGATCATTCCTCTCTTGAAGCACCACTTGCACACCCTCCTTTCCACCAACCAGAATCTCCTCCTGCCTCCTCTGCTCCTTCTTGCTTCCCCTGCCGATGGTGTTGACGGTGGCAAGGGCGATGACACGCTTCGTCGCCTCGAGGAGGAAGTGAGAAGGGAGGAAGTGAATGTGACTGCCACGGTTGGCAACATCCAAGCTGCAACGGGGCGTGCTAGGAAGCTCGCTGGGGACAAACTCAGCGAGATAGACGGCCTCAATACTCGCATCCGTAACATATTGGAGACTACGAAAATCGCAACCACGTGCAAGACAATTTTGAGTGAGTGCGCTCGTCTTCGCGGCGTGCTTAAGGGGCACGGACTGGGGCAAGGGACGTCCGGTGTGAGTGGTGTGGGGCAGGGGACGGCCAGTGACGTCTCCTCTTACAATATTGGCTCCTTGTCGCCTCGGGCGCTTGGGCGGATAGCAAAGTCGACCAGAACGATCAATGATGCGGCTGCTGGGACGCCCTCCGTCCTCAAGATCCCTCCGGTTGCCGCAGCAGTGACTTTTTCCAAGGCTCTCTCAGCCAGAACCCTCTCTGTATCCTCATCTGCTTTGGACAAGTGCTTTTTCAGCGCTGACCAGAGCGCCAGTGTCACCGGCGGTCCCAGTCAAAATGTCAGTCAGTGGCTTAGCGTCCTCGACAATTTGGGATCATTACCTTCCGTTGTCACCGAGCTCCTTACTACTACAATCGCGAAGATTACTGATGACTTACGAGATACCTGTGAGTGTGTCTTTGCGTTTATGCAACTCGATTTGCAACTCGATTTGCAACTCGGTTTGCCACGCTGTCTGCGCATGTGTTTCACATGCTGTGTTTCACATGCGTTTCAATCGTTTCAATGGCTTCAATAGTTTCAACCGTTCCAATCGTACGTATCCATATTGCATTCCAATCTTTTATCATATCTAATTTTTTTGTCGCTTTCTCAGATGGTCCTCGTGGTCTGAAGCACCTCCGTAACGAGCTCCGTCGCCGCACAAAGCGTGGATTCGTTGATCCCTCCGTGGTGATAGATGCGGACAATGTGACTGGATCTTCAGTCCCTCATGTAAAACGGGGATCCCGACAAGATAGGGCCATTAAACGCGAGATCCGCCGTGAAGTTGCTGACGCCTTCACCAGGGACGGCTTGGGGACAAGGATAAAGGTCATCCTTACCGTTGTCAAGACATTGGAGCGTCGCGGGTCCGGGTTGACCGAGACACTGTGGCAATCTCGCTACTTCGAAGCGTTTGCGGGCGTTGGAGATGCTGTGGAGGGGGATATTTTTGGACGAGTACTTGTCAAATTGTGCAATGAAATTCGCTTGGTTTTTGACGACTTGATATTTGACGAGAAAAACAAGAGTGGGGGGGCTAGGGGAAGAACGGTTGATGGTACTTCGGTCGGTGACAAGGAAGAGGAGACAGACGAAGAGGAGCTGACGGTCGCAAGCATGTACCCGTCGCTGAGGTTGGCCGTATTGAAGGAATTCGATGCAGACAGCAATGGGGAGAGTGACGAGAAGGGTGCGGATGACGAATACGGAGGACTGAGATGTCTAGAGGAGGTAAACTATTGCAATCTTGGGGTCCTTGAGGATATCTACGCGGATATAATTGTGTCAACTGTGAAAGCAGAAGCAGAACAATCATTCAAAGCGACGGCAAGACAGACGATACCCCTTCACGCGCAATTCTTTAAGCTCGCACTATCGTCCCTCCGCGACTCTTTCGTCGGGGCTTCAAGGCGGAAGCTTAATCATTTGCTTTCGCTTATGTTTCCAGTTTCGGGGAGCGTGGAGTCACTTCCAAGCAAGTATGATGTGAAAGCTCTTCTCGGCGCCTTGACGACGGAGTTGAGTAAGGCCTCCCCAAACCTGGGGGGGGGGGACTACGGATTAGCGTCGACGCTATCGGTTCTCGTTGGAGAGATGGTCAGGTCATTCGTCGAGAAAGCGCGGCAGTGTATCAAAGATAACGTTTTGATTAAGGATTTGGAAAAGGTGGGGGGTGCTCGAAATGTAAAGGTTTTGAGATTGATGGAGCAGGTTAGAGCGCCATGCGCGAAGCGATGATTTTGCTTGTACGCGCCGCTGCACGCACGCACTTGTATTCACTCAACTGCACTGTTTGAGTCCACGGTGGGCATTAACTAACACGACACCCTATCGATGTAGCTGCGAGAGGGTGTGTCGTCCATGTCGACTGCAGTTTTCGGAGTAGATTCTTCTGCGACAACTTTAAATGAACGTGAGCGCCTCGCTGCCTTGGAAACATGCAACACGACTCTCTCGAAGCCTCTCTCAGAGCTCATAGATTTCGCTCGTGACGGAGTGGCGGGCCCTGTCCGTCGAGGAGTCGCAGGATATGTTCTGCGCTTGTCAGTGGGGAGCGAAAGGGACTCCCTCGACTTTATGGCGATTTTTGAGGCCATTGGTTCTCAGGTTGTTCCGATGATCATTTGTGGCGACAAAGGTGGAGCATATACCCGGGGAGACATTGTTACCCGCGCGATTCGTCTATTTGTTTCGGGTTTATGTCTGATGGGGGGGGTGAAAGGGGGCGAAATGAAGCAGGTGCAGTGCACTACCGATTTTGAAATTTCCGCCAGGAGCTTTTTGGGACTCGATGCGAAGAGCAATAGAGAGGATATTGCTTGTGAAGACGCATTCGAGGAGCTAAGAGCTATGAAAGGGTTCGTTACAGAACAGGTGAGTGTTGCGAGGCAAGGCTTGAGAGGGGCGAGTCTGACACTAGCAATTGACACACACACACACACACACACACACACACAAACACAGCTTGACAGCAAGCACAGCATCTCGGAGGTAATTTCTTCCGATAACTTCAAAAAGTTAAGATGGAGCACAAAGACCCATTACCTTCTAACGAGCTATGGGACAACACTCCTAACCACCCCTCAACAATTCTCCAGAAAATCAGTAGAAGAATATGTCGGGGAGGTTTGCGCGGATGCGGGGGAAGAATTCAGTAAGAAGGTCGTTTTCGGCTGTTTGAACGAGTGGAAAGATAGGGTTGATGGGAAGGGATTGACCTTTACCAGGGAAGAGGGTGAATTGGTCTGGGCCATAGAGGGGATGAAATGAAATTACTTGTTGGTAAAAAGAATTTATGTTTTTCGCGTAGCAAAAAAAAACCTACTACTTTTCTTTGGCTGGGAATTACTATTCATCGCATAGTTACACTCAATTGCTACCTGAAGACTTCTCCAGTCTCTATATTAAAAACGAAAGTCTCCCCACTCTCTGGATCGACCATCTCTTGCAGGACAGACACTTCGTCTTTATCGTCTTTATCGTCTTTATCCTTGTCGTTTGGATGTGCTTGTGCCTGTGCCTGTGCCTGTGCCTGTGCCTGTGCATGTGCCTGAGCCTGTGCCTGTGCCTGTGCCTGTGCCTGTGCCTGTGCCTGTGCCTGTGCCTGTGCCTGTGCTGAGGGTTGTTGTGAAGGTGTTGAAGATCGTGCAAAGGGCTGTGGTGGCGGCATTGGTGGTGGCTGCGTCGTCATCCTCATCTTTCTCTTTTTTATAGGATTGCGCTGCGTCGCCACCGGTTTTTGTGCAGCTTTCTTCGGTAGGGATACAGGGGGCCGATCCCTCTCTGACCGCTGCGAGGTCGGCGCTGTTATAGGATTGCGCTGCGTCGCCGCCGGTTTTTGTGCAGCTTTCTTCGGTAGGGATACAGGGGGCCGATCCCTCTCTGACCGCTGCGAGGTCGGCGCTGCCTTTGTTGGACCACCTCTTCTCTCCTCTCCTAATTTCCCCCTCTCAATCCGTTTTTTTCTCTCAACTGCGAGTTCGAAATAGCTCGTAGGCTGGTGGCCGCGGCCCCGCTCAGACCGAACGAGTTTTTTGTCAGCGTAGCAGAGGGGACAGAGGCTCCCGTAGGGATAAGAGGAGGGAGAGGGCACTTCCTTCGATAATATTGGGCGCGACGACGCTTGAAGACCTGACGTGGTCGGAGGCTTTGGGGTCATTTGCTTTATCGATTGAAGAATTGAATCGAAATCTGTGCTGACGACGACATTGTCATTGCTGATCTCCTCATCGTCCTCCTCTTTGTCCCGTTCACCAGCGTAGTTATCCACATTGACATATACGCCACAGGCGCTGCATACTCTCTTTCGCACTCTCTTTCCAATATCATCAGTCTTCTCGCTGATAAACTCATCCAGCAAATGCTCCAGTTCTGCCACTTTCTGCAACCGGTCATTCTCAAATCTATCTGACCTCAAATTTCCATAAAGTGAAGCAACAGTTTCATTCGTAACTTTACCGCGAAGGGAAGGAGGACTAGGACTAGGGGGGAATTCACCATTGTCAGCATTTTCTCGCAGCAAAATTCCATTCAAAAACTCGTCACTCACGGTTTTGAATCCAGGCTCATCAAGTGGACTCACACCTCTGCCAGTGAGAAATGTTTGTCGAGATGCCTTTTGCTCGGAGCCCAAAAGTAAGTCGGGCTCGAGGGAGGACAGCTGAGAAGAGAGTTGAGCCAAAGCTTCCATATCGGCGCCGTCCACGACTTCATTGTTGTTGTCTTCGTCGTTGTTGTCATCGGCCTGGAGGAAATTACAACAATGAGAATGTCGTAGGCAAAAGGCAGGAATGAATGGTTCGACAGGAAGCAGGAGGACGAAAAATACTAGAAGAAGAAGGGAGCAGAGAAAGAAAGACATCAGGAAAGAGTTTAGGGAGGGAATGGATGCTGCTGTGTGTGGGAAGAAGGTAAGGAGGTCAAAGAAGTCACCAAGGAGTGGCGGCTCAAGCACTCAGAGCAGGAGCTTATAAGCTATTCAACCTTAAACCTTAATTTTATGCGATGCGCCAACCACACTCAAGTTGCAGCAGCACGAATTATTTTATGCACACTCGCGATGGCTGGAATTTGACAACGACGACAACAAATTCTCCACCTTTTTTCTTTATGACCTATAAAAATCACTCTACTGGACAGGACGATCATGACAATCAATACAGTCATCGAAGAATTGTTACGAGTAGCACTTGTACCAGGGTACATACCTGAAGAGATACAGCAGGTGAGTTCAGGCCGTGGTGACAACGGCATCTCCGTCCTCGTGTTGCCGGCTGGGTGGCAGAGCGAGTCTGACGGCCCACCCTACGTGCGTGTCGCTGACGGACACAGCGATGAGAGTAGACGCGCACATGAATTCTTCCGGTTTTCTTCTTTGAGAAATACACTTACACAACAACCCCAAATAGACTACTTTTGGCAAGCATCTAGCCTCCAAATCCCCGCGCTTTTTTGGAGAGTACGATGTTGATCTGACATCTGTGGACTACTACAAATCTGCTGGCTCGATAGCCATCATAATTGGCTCTTTGCTGGTTTGTGTGGTGATATCGATTTTTATGCTCCTGTGTTTTAAGAAAGGGAAGGCTCCCTGGGAAAAAATAACCACCGAAAAACTTCGTAACGTCCGCATCATTAACCTTTTCGCCTGCAGCGCTGCAATTGTCTGCCTAATATTGTTGGTTACAACAGGCTATTCCCAACTAGAGGACGCTCTCACGCGGGAAGATCAAAGCGTCAAGCTATTGGACAAGGTCTTAATTTCCTTCCAAAACAACTTGGACCGAATCGAGAAAAATCTGAACGAAACTCTGGCTCTTGAAGATGTCATAGTGGGCTGTGCACCTACTGTGGAGGACGAAATCACCGAGTCCTTTCAGTATGTCGAAGACGCAGTATCACTCATGGCAGACGCAACTGATGCTCGAAGTTATGCCAGCACGGTAGTGGATCAGCTCAAGACCAGTGATGACTTTAACGAGAAGTTCGACCGTTTCTTTGTGTATGCATGGATCGCCGTTGTCGTACTAATTAGCTTCGTTCTGTGGTTGCTCGTCTCCACTGCTTTGGCAATGAAGGGTAAACACAGCCGGCCTTGGTTGAGAAGTGTGAGCAGCTGGTTCGTTCTTCCGGTCATTAACATCCTCTTCATCGTGACTTTCTGCTTGACCTTGGCCTTTTGCTTCGGTAGCGTAGTTCTTGCTGATTCTTGTGCAGATCCGAATGGTTTGATCCTCAGGATGTCCACCGATCCCGCAATTGGTGGAATTAGCTCTTCTGAGGCTGAAACGATGAATTATTATCTGACTTGGTGAGTGCTTGCCAGACTAGAATAGCTTGCTTGATTGGTGTGGGGTATCTCACGCGAAACAAACTAATGGAACACTAAACGCTCCGAGCAGCCCGCCGAGAGAGAACAATACAACAAAATTTCTCGCCGACGCTATCGGCGAACTCGAACAGGCCACAGACAACATCCCGATTATTCGAAGGTTCATGTACACGACCAATCCCGCGCAAAAATGTACGAATGCCGTCGACGAATTCGATGAGAACCTTCAACAGGTATGTGCTTTTGTATCGCGCCGTGAAAACTTCCCTTTCCTTCCCTTTCCCTAATGCGGTCAATCGACTTTCCCTTTTTTGCTGCTGCTTTCTTTACCTGTTGCTGCTGTCGTTTTCAGGGACTGTACGCCTCTAAGGCGATCTATGCGATAGTCAGTTGCCAATCCATCAACAGGATATATTACTCCATCATGAACGATACTATATGTACGTCCGCGAACAGTGCGATACAGTGGATCTGGTTTTGTTCGTTTTTCTTGAGCATCGCGATACTTGCCATCAACATCTTTCGCTTCTCCTGGCAGCTGAACGAGGACGAAATTATCCTCTACGATGAGGCGAAAGGTCAGCATTATGACGTTTACCTGCACGGTGACCTTGTATTGGAAGGCGAAGCCCAGGATAGGACGGTAAGTTGTTCAATGGAACGGATTCCGGTTTGGAGTCGTGTGTGTGTGTGTGTGTGTGTGTGTGTCAACCCTTGAGACTTCTAACTAAATACAAAGTCTAACGCGAACGCAACAACCGGGGGGGATCCAATTGCTGTGCCTATTCGTGCTTCCGTCTACTAGCTCCCTGTCGTTGGAACTGTAGACGCCTCGAGCCAGATGGACGAGGTGTCAAAAATCACGGACCCCTCGTACGGCAAAAGCAGTCATAAAAGCAGCACAACTGGGAGTAAGTGAAGTGAAGGGAAGTGAAGTGAAGGGGAGTAAGTGAAGTGAAGTGAAGGGGATATTATCTAGTGATCAAAGCGAATTGAATTATATAAAAGAAAAAAGAAAAGTTCCGGCGCAAACCATCTTTTTCGCTCAGTGTTACACAATTTTACATTCCTTTGTCACTTCACATTGCGAATTTCGAGGTCCATTCACGGGCATTCGCGTCGTGCTTTTGGCGGTCTGAGCGGAGAAGCTGGGCTATTTCAGGAACGAGCGGGTCATCAGGGTTGGGGTCTGTGAGGAGGGAGCAAATTGAGAGCAAAACCTGTTGTTGCAATGTGGTGTTTGTTGTGTGGTGAAAGCAGCGTGAGTCAACACAATTGTTAATAGTTTTAATTTTTGCCCATGACAAAGTGTTGACGACAAAATTTGCCACAATAAATAACACAAAAACACCAGGTGGATCAGCCCCATTCATCGCTTCCACTCACCTTGCTGATTGTCAAAGCAGGGCTCCACTGGTCCTTCAAAATGTCGAGGCAGATACCTCCATTGGCATTGATATTGCAGTGATAGATTCGTGTGGTAAAGCTAACCTTCGGAGGCTTGAAGGGGTAGTCGGCGGGGAAATGAATAGACAAAAAATACACCCCTCCAGCATACGGACTCTCATCCGGTCCCATTATAGTCGCCTGCCAGTGGAACAAATCATCTCCCACCGGGCCTGCAGAGCAATTCGCTGGGGGGTCTCGCCCCAGGTCCTGCAGCTCTTTATTGATTCTACAGGGGGCGTACGCGGGAGAGACGGGGGGCGCCGCGGGGATTAGATGAATACGAGGGGAGTAGAGGGCAGTGTGAGTGCCTGAGACCGAATCAAGATGGTTTTTGCTTCATCATACACGGCGAAGCATAAGGGAGGGTAAAGGGGCTTGTCTTCAAGTAAACATGCCGGCCCGCCCTCTAAACCGTTCGAGAGACCAGAAAAGCCGCAAGAGGAGTGGGTCGGCAACACCTGGCACCCCACCCCCAACCCCTTCATTGCTGGCAAAATAAGGGGGCGGAGAAGACAATGGGTTGATTGACAACATTATTGAATATCTCGCAGGCACTCTTACCTCTTCAGTGACATGGTTTATGTATATATAAGCGATTTCCAAAATCCTAGAAGGTGTAATTGTCAGTAGGGGCTTCGAGGTGGTCCGATAGCTCTGAAATTAATTTTCTGTCCCTCAGCAAATCAGCCATCCTATCCTACGCCCAGCCCCAGTAGAGAACGCGGTAGTCGTCGTGCGCGTGTTATTGGAGTCGAGGCGACTCCAACAGTGA
>Ga0115557_1001337_pt1 | contig 17015 bp, 25 predicted proteins | sample COGITO_mtgs_1104_FD_87280 | JGI IMG/M metagenome (GOLD analysis project Ga0115557, IMG submission 87280) | Pelagic marine microbial communities from North Sea - COGITO_mtgs_110421 | ecosystem: Environmental > Aquatic > Marine > Epipelagic | place: Germany:Helgoland, sampling site Kabeltonne...
CTCCACATTCCTTGCACTTATTGCGTTGACGACCGTGCTGGCATATCCCTTTACCAGGGCACTCCCTGCAGAGGTAACCATTGTTTGCTTTCCCATTTCGGCCTCTGTCCCTTCTGTCGGCTACTGACCTTTGCTGCTGTTTTTACTTTTTTCAAGGCGTCAATCTTAGTTCTGGCCATATGTGCAGCAGCTGAGAAGGCTGTATATGAAGAAAGTAATGCCGCTACAAAGAAATTTTTACAAAACGTGACCGTTTCACAAAGAAAAAAAAAGAAAAAATTAAAAGGTTTCAAAGGTTAATAGACTTGTAGACAGACATTTGAAGCATCTCGATGTCGGAACTCGCCGCTGCGTACGTATTTTATTATCTAAATCATTTTGAAAGTGTTGAAATGAGCACCTGAAAAATTCCTAAAGTTCTGAGGTACTTCTTCCCCATGTAATATGTAAAATCCGCCTTGACTAACGCTAAATCGCTTTCCAATCACGTAGAGCTAGTGATTCCCCAACAAGGGCGAAGGCTAATCCACCGGAGTCGACGAAAAAAGAGGGAAATGTGACGAAGCGACTGCAATCAGAACTTATGTCATTAATGATGAGCGGAGATAGTGATTGTACGGCGTTTCCGGAGGGAGATAACCTCTTTAATTGGGTGGGGACAATAAATGGGTCGAAGGACACAGTATATGAGGGTCTTACGTACAAGGTGAGTGGAGTAAAAATGATTCACACTGATGACACATCATTTGCGGCACATGAATCACTAATCCCACCGCAATTTTTTTGTCCCTCCCTTCATTTCTTTCTCCTATTCGCCGTCCGCCGTCTCTGTTCATTCTGATCCACTCCCACAATCTCACAGCTCACTATCAAGTTTCCCCCTGATTACCCTTACACTGCTCCGACAATAAAGTTCCAGACCCCCTGCTTCCATCCCAATGTTGATCAGCATGGCAACATTTGTTTGGACATTCTGAAGGAAAAGTGGAGTGCCGCTTACAGTGTAAAGACGATTCTCATTAGCCTCCAGAGCTTGCTGGATGAGCCAAATAACGAGAGCCCGCTTAATGTCCAAGCTGCCAACCTCTGGGCAAATCAGGAGGTGAGTGCTTGCATCCACTTGAAGGGACAAACCAAGTCATAATACCCAGAAACTTAAATTATTAACACACTTTCGCCACACTCAATGAATGGGTGACAAATCGCAACTTTATCTGTTATCCAGGCCTACAAAAAACTTCTTCTGGCAAAGTACGAGGAGGCCAAGAACAGTTCTGTGTGAACAATTTTGGAAGGAATGTCACAAGAACCACTGAATGATACGACGCTGTTGAACTAATTGTTCAAGTAAACTTTGTAAGAACTGAACGACGAGCATTTAATGTCTATGAACCGTCCGGCGCCTTTACAACCGTATCAAAATAAAGCTACTCTCTCTCATCTATTCTCCATTAAAATCGGCTTTGGGGTATTGCCCCACTAAATGTCCTACTATGTCAACGAAACTCCTCCAATACAACCCATCTCCCCCCACCCTCTGCTACTTTCTTGATTTTTTTGTAGGACTTTCCGAATTCGTGAGCAATCTGTCGGGAGTCTCGACTACCATCTAATCTGGACCTCACTAATGAGGCAAGCTTGTGGTTATGGTTTTTGTTGTTCTCTTTTTTGTCGTGGTTGTCTTTGTCAGTATTTAGCAAATTTTCCACGACCCTGGGGTAACACTTAAACCTCCTAATGAGTTTATAAAGAATTCCGAAAGCAAGAAACTTGCTTTGGTCGATGTTTCGGTGGAGGAGAGAAAAGGGGGAAGAAGACGAAGGAAGGAGGAGAGATGACAGGGGGGAGAGAATCGACAGGTTTAGATACAGAGTTTTCAGCGCATTCTTTATACTGTTGATGTCTGCGCCTCCGCCAATGGCGCCGCGAACACCACTCATTGTCAAGTTCAGCAGATTCATAATACTTCCGCCACCACTGTTGTTACTCCCCAAACTACTATTGCTATGGTGACCCCCCCCAGACAAAAAGAGGTTGCGATCAGTGGGTGCTGAACCGAGGGGAGTAGGAGGAGGTAGAGCGCGATTGAGTTTCAAGATTTTGGGGGGAAGCAGGTTGGAACTAGAAAGACAGCGACAGAATCGGTGAGTAAATGAAAATGAGCGAGCAGAAGTTATGCAGAGAGAAAGAAAAGAATGATCCTTACCTCGATGGGAATGGGCTTTCCTTCTGTAGCCCGACCATTCCTCCTCTGCCGTTAAAATTAACTTTGTCCCCCTCTCCTCCTCCTCCTCCTTTCCCTGCATTGGTCCTTCTTGCCCCTCCTTCTTGTAATCCTCCTTGCAATCCTCCTTGCAATCCTCCTTGCAATCCTCCCTGCAATCCTCCTTGCAATCCTCCTTGCAATCCTCCTTGCAATCCCCCTTGCAATCCCCCTTGCGTCCACAGATTCGTCTTTTCGGTCCTCTCTCGATCCCTCTCCGCCTCTAATCTCGCCCTCTCCCCAGTCCAGCACATCGCAAACGCCCCTGCCATTACCTCCGATATTTCTTCAGGATTCATTCCCAACCAGGTGTCTAAAACCACCTCATATCTGCCCTCCTCCAAAGACTCGTCTCCCTCGTCCTCCTCAAGGGCCGTTTCCTCTCCGCCATCCCTCCACTCCTCTCTATCATATGCACCCTTGTCGTCCAGACAGCCACCAACACCATCCAGAACACCGCAAAATCCATACCAGCTGAGCACCCCAATCGCGCTCCTGACGACTTCGATGTCGACCTCCGATTTCTCAGCGAGCTGGTGGATAGTGCGCTTTCCGTCGATGTGAGGTGTGATGTAGTTAATCGTCAAGTCCCACTCGAAGGCAATTATCGAGGATGGAGGGAGGAGAAGGTGAGGAGTTGAGCTGTTGGGGATTTGGACGGAGAGAGGGGTCGGTTTTCCAGGAGATTTCGTTGCTGTATTTAGCGTAGCAGAGTTCCCAAGCAGCTGTTGCTGTTGCTTTCGGTGTTCTTTGAGAGTTCGATTCTTCACCAAAACAGGTCGGTACAACCTCAGGTTCAACATATTCCCGGAATCCACAATCATGTTCACCTCTCCGCTCCCACCGGGCGATAAGGCGAGGTAACAAGTCCGAAGAATGCGAAACAATAACTCTGAATTCTCTGAGTTGGCCGAGTTGGTTGAATTCGCAGAGCTGGCAGAGATGCCAGAGATGCCAGAGATGGCAGAGATGGCAGAGATGGCAGAGATGGCAGGGATGGCAGAATTCAAATTCGAATTTAAATTCGATGAGTTTGATTCCGAGTTTACCTCACCGCTTCCGATGCCACAACCGCCATCATCGACAGCAGAAACCTCTGCAGACGAACCAGAATTGGGAGTGCTCACGCTAGCATCAACCTCGACAATATTATTTGTCCGGTTGTTCGCCGCGGGTGTCGTCGTAGTCGCCTGGGCCATCGTCGCCGGAGTCGTAGTTGCAGCAGTAGAAACAGTCGCTGGAGTTGTAATTTGAGCCGGCATTGCTGGTGCCGTTTGTGACCCTTGCGTAGTCGTCGATGCCGCCGCCGCCGTCGTGAACTTGTTCGAGAGAAAAGATCGCTCCACTTCCATGTTCTCAAGAAGACGACCGAGAGACTCTACGATGCGCCTCCAGTCTGCCTTCTCCTCAGCACTGCCTTCCCCTTCATCGTCTTGGCCATCTTCTTCATCCTTTTCGAGGACCACTCCGACGGAAAAAAGGAATCTATTCCTGGCATATTTTCCTTCCTCGATGAGTACAGTGGGCCTACCGATTACAGTAACGCCCCAAGGGGTGTCGATTTTTATTACATTCGGCTTCCCCCCTGGAGAGAGTTTCTGGTGGGCAGGCACTGGAGTGGAAATTGACATGGAGTGGGAATGGGAGGTGGCAGTTGAGAGGAAGGGGGGAGGGGGAGTGAGGATAACATCGCTAATTGCACTGAAGAGCGATTTGTCTTCGGTTGTAGACGTTGACGTCGTTTGCGGAAAGAAGGGGGGGGAAGAGAGAGATGAATGATGAGAGGCAGGATGTGACACCTGATGAATGGGCCTGTTTTCATTGGCCTGGTTTGGTTTGCTGATCAGAGTAGAGAGCAAACTTTTCGAGGAGGAGCCATTGGAAGTGGAGAAAAGATTGTCCACGTCTCGCTGCAGAAAACCATCTTCGGGGAACTCAGCTTTCACAATTGGGCCAACAACATCATCAAATTCACAGTAGTAAATTGATAGAAGCTTGCCACCAAGACACCTCGATTTTGTGCTGTTGGTGTTCAGAGCATTGCTGAGAGAGAAGAATGGTAGGGCGAAAGCTGGGTTGTGCTTCGGATTACCAGAGCCGGGAGCTATTGGGATGTGGTAAGGAGAATTTGGAGCGGAGAGAAAGCGTGAAGGAGATTGGTTTATTGTGTTCGACATTGTCTCGCTATACGCAGGTGATAAGATAAATATGTGCGTGATCAGGATGATGCTTAATGGGGATAAATCCGCTTGAGCAACGATATTTATTTCCATCTCTTTTCGGCACACCACATCCAAAGAAACCAGTACCTCGCCCTGAAGCGGTTTTTTAGGAAAATTGTTCTTGCATCAGAAATCGATATATTGTCGCTACCGAAAATTCACTTAGTTTATCGCAGAAACTATCGTTTCCTGCCAAGGACTTCCCCACCGACCATTTGGAAATCAAGCTTATAAGCTTATAAGCAGCCTCTCAAAAACCCTCCCCAAATGAACCCTCCCCCACCCTCGCTAGCAGCAAGTATTTTGCTTGTTCGTGCTGCTCTGGTGAAAACGCTCGGTCTGGACCTGACAAAATCGGTGACTGCTGCCTCGCCTCAGGCTCTCTGGCTGAAAACAACGAGCAGCACCACAACAAAAGTCCAGTTTAATGTTGGGAAAAAAGATGGCGACTTGCTGTCCGTGAAACCTCCACCAAACTCTGACAAGGAAGCTCAAACCGCTTATATTTTGGCTATCGAGAAGGCTGTCAACGCCATGATTAGCGAGTTTGCCAGCTTGTCTATATCTGTCACGGAGCAGTCAATCGCTTCCGTCACGGATGCCTATGGGAAGTATGCCCCCTACGATGGTAAAACGGATGGCAGTGAGCGGAAGGCTGCTGAAAAGAAGTGGAAGCCGACCAAGAAGGTGAAAGGAGAGGAGATTGCGAATCCTCCCTTGCCCCCTGCTCCTACACACTGCAATATTGTAAGCGCTGAGGGAGTATTTTTTGGGGCTATCGCCGATGGTTGGAGCGTCTGTAACACTGTTGGGGGTATTGAAGGGATTGAGTTCCTTAAGGTGGGGTCAAAAGGTGGCTGCGAGGTTAATATTGGCGCGAAAGGTACGACCATCACGCTGATGTGGCAAGTGAATGGCAACAATGCAGATAGCGGCGACGTTGCCTCTGTTACTAAGACTGCTGAGACTGTAGAGATGAAGTGGATGGAGGGTGGGGTTGATAATTTGAATGCGATTGGACAAGAAATGTACAAGCAGCAGGTTGCATCGAATGAAGCGCTGCTCTCTAAGCTTGAAGAAATGAAAGTCAGTGATAACAAGGAAGGCGGAGACAAAAATGAGGAAGAAGAAGAAATGGTTGTCAACGCGTGGGAAGTGAGCGGGAAGATTGACTACGACAAACTGATTGACAAATTTGGGAGCAGTGCCATCGACCAAACTTTGCTAGACAGGCTCGAAAAAGCGATCCAGAAAATCGGAAAAGTCAAGACCGTCCACAGGTTCCTGCGGCGAGGGATCTTCTTCTCGCACCGCGACCTGCACGCTATCTTGGATTGCGTAGAGAGCGATAAACCGTTCTACTTGTACACTGGCAGAGGTCCGAGTAGCGAGAGCATGCACTTGGGCCACCTGATTCCGTTCATGATGACGCAGTGGCTCCAGGAAGCCTTCGACGTTCCTCTTGTCGTCCAAATGACAGACGACGAAAAGTTCCTTTGGAAGGGCGAATACAAAGATGGAGACGACAACTTGTCTCACTTTCAGAATCTGGCGGTCCAGAATGCGAAGGATATCATCGCGTGCGGATTTGATAGGGAGAAGACCTTCATTTTTACAGACACTGGCTATATCCAACACATGTACCCAAACATAGTCCGCGTGCAGAAGAGTGTGACTCTATCGACTGCGAAGGGAATCTTTGGGTTTGAGAATTCTAGTAATATCGGCCAGTGTGCTTTCCCCGCGATTCAAGCAGTACCCTCCTTCCCCAGTACGTTTATGATTCCACTTAAGTGCGGTCGCGACAGTGAGATGGCTTGCCTCATTCCTTGCGCCATCGACCAGGACCCTTACTTCCGCATGACTCGGGATGTGGCCCATAAACTCTCCCCTCCGAGCCATCCCCTCAAGGGTAAGCCTGCTCTACTTCATAGCAAGTTCTTTCCCCCCTTGCAAGGTGCCACTGGGAAAATGTCTGCAAGTGATGACAACTCAGCCATCTTCCTCACTGACAGCGACAAGAGAATTTCTGACAAAATTAAGCAGCACGCCTTCAGCGGCGGCCAGGACACAAAAAAGAAGCAGGAGGAGCTCGGCGCAAATTTGGACGTCGATGTGTCGTACCAGTGGCTGACGTTCTTCCTTGAGTCCGACTCCCTCCTCTCTGATATTGGATCTTCATACTCCTCCGGATCAGGAGAATTCTGGTCCACGGGACTTGTGAAGAGCAAGCTAATCAAAGTGCTTGTGGATCTCGTGGGAGCGCACAGGAAAAGGAGAGATCAGATCACTAACGATGAAGTCAAGGAGTGGATGGCCGTTAGGGAGCTCAAGTTTTGAACTGATGAAGAGAGGGGGCGAATATGAGTAACAAAATGGAGACTCCACAGCAGGTTTTCGTTGGCCGAAATGCCCTTTTCTTTGTTATTATCCGTTTGCTATTTCTCCGTGTAAACGACCGATTTCCCATTCCCATATATACCGATTACGCAAAATAATATGTAACACTATCACATGTCACTAATCATGCATTTTTTCCTTTGCAACTAACACTGCCCTCCCAAGTTCCTCATGACAAGCATAAAGTATTCGATCCCTTCCCTCTCTGTCTTCCTCTGTTTCCCCGGTTTCCCTATTTCTCTGTCGTGGCCCTTATCGCCTCCCCTCCCTAGCGGCAAACCCACAACGTAATTCAAAAACTTATTTCCCTCTTCATCTGATGATGACGATGACGAATAGCCTTCTGCCCCCTCTTCCTCCTCGTCCACTGCATCTCCGTCTTTGACTGTTTTTGTCCCTGTCCCGAGCCTTGCCCTTTCTTTTCCCTTATCAATTTCCTTTCCCCTGCACCACAACACTGTGTGACAAGGAAACTTCCTCTTGAGGCCCTGCTCGATGAAGTACCCAAGATGTTCCTTGCAGGTCTCTTTACACATCAATATCCCTAATCGAATGTCTGCGACCTCGGCAGGACCAGAGCCATCACCGCGTTTCTGGGGCAGGATATCAGAGGGGGTGTAGCCCGTGAGATCGGTGTAGGCTTGTGATATGTGGGTAACAGCGAAGGGTGGATGAGCCTTGATGATACAATAAGGAACGGTTTGGGGGGTGAGTAGGGCAAGAGGGAGCGTGTTGGGGATGGGCATCACTGTGAAGGTATGTGAGAGGGGAGAAGGTGAAGGCGGTAAGGGTGGTTGCGGAGTCTTTGTCGTTGATATTGCGAAGGGGAATGAGGTCAATGACGCGGCTGCGGATAGCAGCGACTGCTGCATGGCACGGGAATCAAATGTCCATTCAATCTGTTTTGTTTTGGTTGTAAAATGTGTGTTGGTATGAGTTGTAAGTTTGCGTGCGGTGAAAGTTAATCAGAATATATTATAATCCCTCCAAACTTTTCTCCCTTCCCTCACCTCTGTTATTTTCCCCTCTTCTCCGAAAGTAACCTGAATCATGCCGCTAACGGTGACCTCACTTCTGGCCCCCAACGCCACAGCATTGAGAGTGACCATCTGCCACCTACTCATGCAGCGAGCAATGGATCGCTGCTTTTGCTTTTGCTTTTGCTTTTGCTGATGCTTTTGCTGATGCTGATGCTGTTGCTGATGCTGTTGCTGATGCTGTTGCTGATGCTGTTGCTGATGCTGATGCTGCTCCTGCTCCTGCTCCAGCTCCAGCTCCTTCTCCTGCTCCTGCTCCTGCTCCTTCTCCTGCTCATGCTCATGCCCATCCTCATGTTCATGCTCATGCTCATGCTGCTGTGATTGTTTTTGCGATTGAATTCGTTGCCGACGCTCTTTTGCTCGTATCGACGAGGATAAGACTGACTGTGGCATAAGATCCTCATCAGATGACCCCTGGGTAAAGACAACCTCCTCTCCATCGCAGACAAAGCCAACCTTTACCTTGCTATTGGCCTGCCTGATCCTATTTGTCACAGAGTTGAGCATTAGGTGTACACTCATAGTGTCAGCAATTACGGCATCGATTCCGATGCAAGTACGGCGAGAATCAAGAGGAGAGGACTCAAAAGGTCGAGAAATACTGAAATTTTGTTCACTAAATTGAAAAGACTCCCAAGGTCGGGTGGAGCGATACGGAGTCTGAGGAAGAGACATTGTGATATTAGGGGATAAGACTTTTACCCACTGACGAGGGTCGGGATCGTTTTGGGAGCGAAGGGAGAGGAATCGGTACAGGGTTTCTGTAAGGCGTCGTTTCATGGATAGTGGTCGAGTTATTGATAGGTTGGCGGACTGAATCAGGAATGTATGAAGGTTGTGAATTCGCTCAATGCCGGCAAGATCATCCGCTGTTTTCTTGGTCTTTCTCTCCCGAGTCTTTCGGGCACTCTCCTTATTCCGTTTCCTGTGAATTTCTTTCCTTTCCTCAAGTGTGAGTTCCGTCTTCCGTTTTTTGGGCTTCTCTGTCGTTGTAGAATTGTTTTTTGTTTTCTCGGGGTGGTCTTCTGCATTTCGTTTTTTTCGATTTTCCTCGTTATGACCCTTCCTATTATATTCCTTGTTCGCGTTGTCCGAAGCCGCTCTTGTCACCCCCCCCTCCCGGCTCTTTCTCTCTAGCTCTTCCATCTCCCGGATTAACCCCATCACCTTCTTCATTTCGGCAGAAAGATCCACAGGGGAGGCTCCAGGATATTGTCCAGGTAGAATCGTTGATAAAGAGGACATCATAGAGCGAATGTTATCGACATCCGCGCGGAGGCAGGAGAGAATGGACTGAGGGGAAGGTACTTGCTGCTGCTGCTGCTGCTGCTGCTGATGTTGCTGATGTTGCTGCTGCTGCTGCTGATATTGCTGCCCCTGCTGATATTGCTGCTCCTGCTGATATTGCTGCTCTTGCTGATATTGCTGCTCCTGCTGATATTGCTGCTCCTGCTGATATTGCTGCTCCTGCTGATATTGCTGCTGCTGCTGATTCTGCTGAATAAGAAGGGCCTTCTCGTGATGGTATTGGTTATTTGCAGCCACGCCCTCAAACCGGAAGTTGTTATTTGCACGGGCAACCCCACCTAGCGAAAGGAGAGAATCTATTGACAAGGAGTCGTTTCCGTGAGTTGAAAACCGCTTTTGTTCTTGCTCCAATGTGACACCAAGGGAATGATTGTCCCCGTCCACGATGCCTTCCAGTCCAAAGTCGCTCTTCCCCTCCTCCTCCTGCAACATCCCAACCAAATATTTCTCTAACTCCCCATCAGATATTGACGGTAAAGAGAGTGATGAATTTGTCATCGTCGTCATAGGGACAGAAAGGGGTGTATCCGAGGTTGCAGGATTAGTGTACATGTTGTTAAAGTTCATCACTTTTCCTTCCACTTTTCCGTTTCCCACTTTTTCCGCTTCCCACTTTTCCGATTACACTTTTCCGGTTCGGTTTCGGGTTCAGGGGGTTCAGGTTCTGGTTCAGGTTCTGAATCTGGTTCAGGTTCAGGTTCAGGTTCAACTTCTGGTTCTGATTCTGGTTGGTTCTGATGATGATGTAAGTGAACTCAGCGTGGTTGAATTGCTTCAAGCTAGGGGATTTTTGGTGTTTTATTCCAGTGTATGTGTTGAGAGAGAGTATAAAGGCGACGAAAACGGACCAGTAGAGCTACGATATCCTTGAGGGACGGCTAAAAAAAACTCAATAATCCAAAACTTCTTGATGGTCTCAGAGGAACATTCTTTGCTTGCTCAAAAGGGTTTGATTGTCCAATTCTAGCTAGGTGGCTGTTAAAGGAAGTGTGCGACGGGGTGCCTTCATATGAAATCCATAACTTGTCAGAAAGTACTGTGGAAGGGAACGAAACATGAAAAGCTGTCGGCGAAAAAATGTCAGAAATTTGAAGGGTTCCAGATCCCAATTATGGAGCGCAAAGGGCACATGCATATTCCCCTCTCTCTTTTGGGCTTGGGAATCTTGCTCGCTTCTTTGGTAGGTTCTCACTCCTTCTCTCATCCCCCGACTACGACCTCGACCTCGACCTCGACCTCGCCGACATTCTTAATCTCGTCTAAGACTTTGGATATACCGAACAGGAAAAGGTACGGCATTCGAAGCAGAGTCTTATCACCATCCTTATCGCCATCCGTCCTCCTTGCTACTGGAGGCCCTCTTTCAGTGCGAATTAAAGGGTGCGGTTCTGCTGCTCCTTCCACTTCTATCTCCAATGCCCAGCTGGAAACTGTAGTGGAGACCTCGGATGAGTGGATCCAAACTCGGACTGGTATAGCTTCTCGGCGACTACTTTCCTCGCAGACAGACGGTGAGGGAGTCGGTGAGTGCATGTCATCTCTTGCTGTGGAAGCAGGGAATAAGGCACTGGAGATGTGGGGGGGAGATAGGGAAGAGATTGGGATGGTTGTTGTGTGCACAAGTAGCCCGGACGACCTTTTCGGAGATGCTACGACAGTCGCAGCAGAGGTGAGTGATTGATTTTGTGCGGTTGCGTGTTGGTTGTTTATTCACTGTTGAGATTGGGTCCAAATGTGTAATAATATTTTGGGCGTCCTTTGTGTGTGTTATTAGGGGGGGGTCCCCCGTTCGCAAGTACTCACCCGCTGATAACGCTAATCCAATCTCGTGCAGTGTGGTTGTCCCAACTCGTTCGCTTTCGATTTGACTGCCGCGTGCTCCGGCTTCCTTTTTGGTTTGGTTAACTCTGGAGTCTGGATCTCCTCTGGCGCAACAAAGAACGTTCTGCTGGTGGGTGGAGATGCCCTTTCGCGTTGGGTCGATTGGGATGACAGGAACACTTGTATTCTATTTGGTGACGGTGCTGGTGCCGTCGTAGTATCGGCTGACGAGGCTGGAGGTGAAGATAGAGGAGGGCCTGGGCCTGGGATCCTTTCTTACTCTCTGCATTCCGATGGGAAAGGGAAAAGTGATCTGACCTGTAATTTCGACGGGCGCGGGAAAAGGCTGGAAACGGGTGGAGGAGGGATCACCGTTGATAGTGGAGGCTATGAGGGGGTCAAAATGAACGGAAAGGAGGTTTATAAGGTACGTATTTTAATTGGGTGGGTGAATTCTCGAATTGAATGAATGCTTTGTTTTCATTTTGCAACACTGTTGCGTCTGTGCCGTGCGGCCTGAAAACCTGACACTAATGTCGCGATTTACTTTACTGTCCTCGCAAACAGTTTGCAACGCGGGTGGTGCCACATGTCTTGACTGAGGCGCTCGATGCAGCATCCCTGACTGCTGCGGACGTCGACCATCTCCTTCTCCACCAGGCGAATATCAGAATAATGGAAGTGGTAGCAAAGCGTCTGAAGGTAAGTGAGTGCAGCGAAGGCAGGATTCCGATTCTGACTCCGGCAAGAGAGCAACCCAACCTGCTCAGCACATGTAAAACTGTCTTACTGACGCCTCGTCACTTTCTCTCGAATACCTTTGCGCCTCGTTTTTTTCTGGACGCCGCAGATCCCCATGTCTAAAGTTATTAGCAATCTATCTTCCTATGGAAACACTAGTGCCGGGAGTATTCCTATCGCCCTGGACGAAGCTGTCAGGGAGGGAAGGGTGAAGAAGGGGGACGTGATCGCTGTGGCTGGGTTTGGGGCTGGGTTGAGTTGGGGAGCAGCTATCATTCGATGGGGTTAAAAGACAGATTTGGAAAAACTTCTTTTGGGCGCTTGACACAGGAATGAACAAAAAGTCGAAAGTAGAAACAAACGAAGCTGAAGAAAATGATTGTTTCAATGTACAAACATTTCTGTCATGAAGTTAGCCAACGACGACATCACCACTTGATGTTGTGTTGTTAGTAGTATAGTTCGCGCAAGACGGAAAGTCGATTTTCTCCCCCCTCTCTTCGCACTCCAGCCATTCCATTTCCATTGAGAAGTCGAATCCATAGTGGCCAATGCATACAGACCAGCAAAATGCCAAAGTCGTAATGTGGCACAGGCCCAAGAACACGAGGTTGTGTCTTGAATACAAATGTTTTATCAGCTGTTGGGTTGTGCACAAGCTAAGTAACGAACGGATTGTTAGCAAAAGTAAGTTGCTGAGCGCGGAGCTGTGCTCTAGTTTTCAATTGATTAAATTCGATTCGATTCGATTCGATTTAACCGCCCCTGCATCAATACTCACTTTTGCATCTCGTTGCTGCGTGTGGATAGGGAGACGACTTTCAATAGAATGACAAGGTCAATTGCGGTGACAAAGAGGCAAATTATCATACTTTTGGACCAATCTTCCTCAGAAATTGTGTTGATTGCAACAAGAGAGGACCAATTGGGGCTAGCTTTACGTGCGATCAAACTACTTGAGGCCAAGGTGTATGAGAATTAGCGCAGGTTTTGCGAATAATTTGCTTTGCTCCTCCTCCGTCAGACACCTTGGGTATCTGACCGCGGGAGTGGAAATCTTCGATTTCCGCTTTTGCGGGCGGGCAAATGTCGTCGTCACCTCGTGATGCTGCTCACCTCGCCATTATGTACTGAACACGAACGATAATCTCGCTACATTCCCCTGCGATAACCTCAATTATGTTGAATAAGAGACGTTGTTCAGGATCTGAGTAGGTGATCAAAGTGTTGAAGTGTGCCACTTGGGTCAACTTTGGAACTGAGAGACTTTTGGCGAGACGCCGGGCGGAGCGGATCTGCGTCCTGGAGTCTGCCTTCTGAATGCCCTTCTTCTTTCCACTTGAAAATACAAGCAATCCTGATAGCCCATTACTAAGTCGCTCGGTGACATGTGATGCCTTAATTTCTTCTCCTTCTTCTTTTGTTCTCTTTTCTTTGGCTTCTTCTTCCAATTTCTCGGTTTTCTTCTGCAACTCTAAAAACTGCTTCATTTTGAACATTCGAAGTTTCTCCTTGTGCAGAGAAAGTAAGGTCATCGAGAAAACCCCATCGCGTCTTCCTTCTCGGTCAAGAAAAGACTTACTCGTGGTCGTAGTCGTAGTCTGCGGGTCAAGAGCACCGATGGAATCACCACTATTGTCAGGGCCGAGGTCGACAGCAATATGAGAGCCGTCGCCAGAGTCGACAATCGTCGTAATCGACGATGGCACTGTCAATAGCATTGATATTGTTTTTTGATCTGTCTTCGATGTCGATGGTGAAACCTTCTTTTGTGCGCACCGCTTAAGACAGAATCCTCTCTTCAGACATCCCCACAAGAACCCGGAATTGAAGAAAGGTTGATCACCCCACAACCTTAAAATAATGTGAGTTTAGGCGCAAAGCTAAGAAGAAATATTGTATTACTGGTTACTCACCTGTCTGTCCAAATCTCGACTCGGTCCCACCCACTATAAACCCTCCATACACAAGAGAACATATGGCTAACACTCATCATCATGGCTGTTCTGATGCTACTATTGAACTGGAACAAGGAAACTAAAAAGTTGCAGAAGAATATATCGACGCTCATGCTACGCCAAGGGATTGTTTGCATGGAATCAATTCGTGGTTTAGTGATAAAGATAGAAATAACACCGAAGATAGGTTTTGCGACGAAGATCTCACCTGCTGACAAACCAGCGCTCAGCGTTGATTCTTACCAACACTGGTGCAACGACGTACATTTTGCTGTAATACTTTAGCGGTTCGAAAAGCATGCTCCATGGCACAAGCCACCAGCTCCTCTCTCGGCTAAAAAAAAACAGTTGTGTAGTCCAGAAAAGGCCCAGTACCACAGCGAAAATGAAGTTACCCATGGCAAAGAATGTTGTTTGTGCCTTCTGGCTGAACTTTATTTTGTCCTCCTCTACGCACGTGAGCCATAAACAAATGAAAAATATAGGTATCATGAAGGATCCGAGCAGAAAACTCGTGTAAGGCAACGGGAAGATCCCCAGGCCCTGGGGTAAAGTGAGGAAGAGCAGCACGATGGTGACGATGATGACAGACACAGAGATTGAAAAAAAAAGTTGTCTTCTCGAGAAGTTTGCTTCCGGGACGACAAAATACCAGAGTCCTGGCCAGAAAACAAGTCCTAGGGTGGAATTTACTGGCCAACTGACGAACAGAAACACCAAATTATTTGAAGCGCCCTTGTTCATGTTCTCCACCGGCAGCAGTAAAACGGTCAAGATCGGCAGCATCCCGCTTACGACCGCGAATAGTAACATTTTGATAAAGAGGCGGGAATGTGGAATGCGGGGCTGGCTCGTTATCGATTGGACGCAGGAAGTGGTGAGGATATGAACTGTGGGAACTGTGGAAGTCATGACGATGACGATGACGTTATCGTTGAGGTTTGTTTCTTTGGTGCTTCCGAGAAATTTATAGTCGATCAGACCGACAGTAAAGTTAGATCCTTGAGGGGGGTATTATTAATTGGCACCGGATGGGGGGCGGGTCTGGAATAAGTTATTTGAGTTTTAATCAAGGCGAAATCAGATTTTCCTAACCAAAAAGAAAGAGAATAGATGAATAATGGCGGACTTCCCCGATGAAGCCAAAGTGAAGGAGTTGCAGGCTCTCGCAGCTCAGAAAAGAGAGGATAAGCTAAAGGCTGCGGAGGAACTGGAGCGGCTCAAACTCGAGGAAGAGAGGAAAGCCAACGCTCCTCCTGAGCCTCCTAAGCCTCTTGAACTTGAGGACTTGGGAGATGATGTTGATGAGTTGAAAAAGAAGGTGGTGGAACTCAGCAAGGAGCTGGAACAAATGAAGGACAAGTATCTGAATATTGAGAATGAGAACACTTTGGGCAGCAAGATTATCAAGGCAGATGGAATATATGGTAGTGATGGAGAACTCCCAGGGTGGATTGACTTGCATTGTAACAGTCTAGAGAGTGTGGCGTTGGATGATTCGTTTGTTAGTGACGAATACAGACAGGTGGAAAGATTCAAGGGGAAGGTGAGGTGGAGCGAAGGAGTTGAGTCATGTTATCTGCTACCCCTGGACAACACCTAACAATAATTTTAACGCAGGACTTTCTCCACACGCCTACGATGAGCTCTCCGCTCATTACAGAAAGCAGGTTAACGGAACCTCCAGACTTTCAGAACAGCGCTTTGTGGCCGAAAGTCGAAAGTGTGGTAATGTTTACACCCAACAGTGAGCAGGCAAAGTCTTGGGTTCACCGCGGAGCCCTCTGCGCTTTGATGGATGACGCTGCGAATTGGGCCGGGTTTTGTGTAAGTGGAGTATGTGACAGGTTCTGTGGGTTCACGAAACACGTCGATGTGTCGTTGAAACGGCCTGTAAGGGTTGGGAGCGTTTTGAAACTCATTGGCGAGACTATGGAGATCAAGAATAGGACAGATTGCCATGTGAAGTGCAAGCTTATCGATCCAGCGTATAACGACAATGTCCATTGCGAAGCAGACTGTATTTTTGTTATGAATGAACGCGCCGCGGAACGGGTAGAAGAGCTTGTCGCACGAAAGCAGAAAAAGAGGGGGAATAGTGGTGGAACTTCACAGCGTGGATTTAACACTGACATGCCTCTAGAAATGAACAGCGGATTTGGCGAGGGCGAAACAATAAGCGATCCAGCTTTTCGACCTCCAAATAGAGTTGGGCGCTATGGTTTAGGCATGAAGATTGACGATGAAACTGCCCAAAAGATCGATGTTCAGAAGGCCAGGTAGGAAAAAAAGTTGCTTGAAATGGAACTGTTTGAAAGTGATCTGCTCGAAATTATCGTCATCGCTAACAACTTCCCCCTCTAACAACAATTCCTCGCTAACAACGTTTCTAAAGAACCTTTGTTCCCAAATCAGGGAGCCTGGTGAAAAATGCCCAAATTTCTGCCATCAAGAGGGAGAAAGAGAGGCAACGAGCCGAAGCGGAACGCCTCGAGTTCGAGAAAGAACAGAATAGGCGGAGTGGAAGGATTAAGCACGGTTGGGAGAACCCCTTCGGTCGGTAGTGATTTTTTGAGGTTACTTTAAAGAAGAAATGGCTTGTTGGCTGCCTTGCCTTGTTTGCTTTCCCCTTTTTAAAGCTCGCTTTAAATTTATTCTTAATGCGACAAATAATGCATCAATACTCGTTGGCGTAAAATTAACTGCTGGGCGCCCTCGTTGCACTTAAGAGAAGTGGATTTTCTTTCAGAGGCTGTGGTTGCTGCACAAAAGAGCATCGGCAACGAGTGGACGACTTCAGAGTCTGACGAAGTTGTTTGTGAAGCAGAACGAAGAGCTCTTTCGGCGTCGTTTGATTCGTCGTTATTATTTGCGACGGGATAACTGCGAACGACTTTAGGCAAAAGTTCTCCCACACGCTTGCCCTCTCTCCCACCTTGAGAAAGAACCTGCTGCATTGTGATATCTTACATATGGTCTGGTAGTCGCAATACTCAGCCATTTCTCTGAGCACCTCCAGTGGAATCCGCTCCGCGGCAGAATTAGCTCTCCTACGGCCAGTACTGCTTTGATTATCGACTTCATGAGGAGGTAAAGGCAGAATTCGTGGGGAATTCTGTTGTTCAAAAGGGATTATCTCTCTAGAGGTAACTTTAAACATTTTTTGTCATAAAAAATGAATATATCCTTACACCACGGAAGAGAGTTTGGGCTATTTTAACAAAGAATGATGGTTGAACCTCTTACGAGACGTTTGTGAGGA
>Ga0115557_1001338_pt1 | contig 17015 bp, 15 predicted proteins | sample COGITO_mtgs_1104_FD_87280 | JGI IMG/M metagenome (GOLD analysis project Ga0115557, IMG submission 87280) | Pelagic marine microbial communities from North Sea - COGITO_mtgs_110421 | ecosystem: Environmental > Aquatic > Marine > Epipelagic | place: Germany:Helgoland, sampling site Kabeltonne...
CCTCTTTAAGACCTCGCCCCATGGTGAGCGCAGCATTAGCAACAGCAACGATTACAGTTACTACGAAAATCCCGCAAAGGGTCTGGATCAATCAATCACCTTACCATCGACTCTGCCATCTTCATCATCGAACAATAAAATGTGTGAAGGAAGATGCTCAACAAGGACAGCTAGGAGCGATCAACGTGGCTCTGTCCTGAGACGAGAGAAGGAAAGAAGTTCCGGGAAAAAAATGGAAGCTACGCGACGAAGGTCAGAGTTCAGACCCATTCATTTAGTGAATATTAATAATATTTGGCTACTGAGCGGCAGTGACGTTAGGGGAGTGAAGGAGTGCAGCGATAGCTTGCCTTTTGTCCTCGGCGGAAAACACTGATCCGCCGGCGACTGAATCGTTCGCTCCGGCCTCAAGAAGGGATGTACTATTGGACGTCTACACCCCGCCATCGACAGAGATATGTGGGACAGGAACTTTTAGAGTCTCAGCGAGCTCATGAACCTGCTTTATCTTCGATACCGCCTGAGACAAATACTTCTTGCCGCCCAACCAGGTTTGACGAGCATGACGACCATAATGTCTATATCAGCGATTACGGCCTCAATCAGCTGCCTTTGTCGGGTCGATAAAGAGACGATTATTCTCACCACTTTTAGGAGAGAACGTTAAGCCTTAAACACTACACTAAAATTGCATTCTTTATTTATTTCAACGAAGCGAGGAGCTCCTTCTGCCGCTGTTGGATGCGAGCATCACGTGCTGCTCGGCTAATTTTTGCGTTTCCGCGTCGTCTTATTGAGTCGTGAACGAGTTTGGATGGGTCACTCATCCAGACAACTTTTGTTACTGGTGGAATTTCTCGTGGTTGCTTCCTCGCTGCACCTTCAGCCGTCGAGACCGCACCGCCAGCGCCGGCGCCACCTCTGGAGGAGTTTCCTTTGCTGATGCTGCCGCCGTAGTTTTCGACAGTGACACTTTCGTCGCCTCCCAATGCGCTCATTTCACTCCCAGACATGATACTGCCGCTTGTATTGCCGAGTCCCCCGCTCGCTTTTCTTGCGGCTCCACCGGCTGCTGAAACTCCTCCGCTCATTCTTCGCGCAGCTCCGCCGGCTGTCGAAATTGAATTCCCTGACTTTCCGGTTTGTCGCGACATGTTGCTCACTCTCGACATCGACCCATGTCTTGAGCCTCCCATAGTACCTGTCTTGCGCCTTCCAGTCGCGTTCCTGGCGCCCCCATGTGCTCCCGCTTCTGAGAATTTGCCTAAAATACTTTCTGGCACCTCAAAATTAGGGTTTTTCCTGTCTGCCGGAGACAATTTCGAGAAAAGTTTCATGGCCAAGTGTCGGGCAGGGGCGGAACCCAATAGCGACTCCGCTGTATCTGACGCAAAACATTTTGCGATCCCGGGACAAAGCGCCGTAATTATGTCGCCGATAGGGAAGACTGCCAATTTAGTCGCGGGCTGTGTGTTGCTGGCATCAATCTCACTCAATTCGGAGTTGATGCCACCCGCCGCCAGCGACCCATCATTCCCAGCCATCGTTTTCTTGGCTTCTTCTTCTTCTTTGGACCCGTCGTCAAGAACAAGATTGGAAATCTTGGGCGGTCGCCACTTCTGCAGATCTTCACCGGCTGTTATCAATGTTATGCAGTCTCCTCCGCCAGACAACAATAGTCGATTGTCTAGTGCGTTGCGAACCTCATCGACCTCACCCGGCGACTCTTCTTTCAATTCGACTGAGGTATCAATCCCTTCTGATGAGTTCAATTCTTCATTCTTCTTCTCTCCTTCACCATCTTCCTCCTCCTCTGAATTTATGCTTAGCCGTTGGCAAAGATTCATAGTATCGGTAACTGTGAGGAATCTGCTGCTGTCATTTTGAGTGTCGGAGGCGTGCCCGGTGATAGTTATCGGGCTCAGTTTGCCAACCAAGTCGCCGGTACTGCAATCGTATACAACTACAACTCCGTTTTCCCCTGCAACGGCAACAAGTGGTAGAGCGCTTTGCCCTCCCCGAAGAGCAATGGCATTGACTATGGGGACATTGAAGTCCTCGTATCGTTTAGCGATGATTACTGTCTTGTCCCGAGGGTCGGCAAGAACTCGATTGATTATCTTATCTTTTTTACCCTCCGCGTCGCTCGCACGAGCCTCTGTCCCTTGTTCAGCGCCTTCTGCTGCGGCCCCTTGGTTGTTTTTGTTACCGTCGTTTTTAAACCCCTGGCCTGCCCCGTGGCAATTGAGGTCGATCACGTGGATGTTCCCAATCAAACTCCCCGTTACCAGGTGCCGACTGCCGTAGCATAACGCGATTGCGGTCACAGCAGCACTATGCTTGCTAGGTGTAGCGATGGGAATGTCGCTGTGGCTATCCCACAGCACAACGGCACCGTCTTCGCATCCGAATGCGATTTTTCCACTACCTGACAAGTCCACCTCAGCGGCAGTGATGGGTGAGGGGAAAACCCAACGCCCGATCATACTGTCTTTGAGCTCTTCTGCTGTTGTTTTCGTCACCCTTGTTTTCTTCTCTTCTGCTCCAGCGTCTCCTTCACCGCTTGCATCTTCTAATGAACCGCTGAACGATGGAAGTCTGAATCGTTTCCACACGTTGCTTTGAGTTCGCCAAACCAAAATACTCGCGGCAAACTGTTTGGTCCTTCCTACGGTGTTGATAAATGACCTGTCGAGTGGTGGACCGGGTAAAAAAATGAACCGGGGCAGGTATCGCGACTTTGCGCTGGCCAGCTGCTCAGCGGTTTTGGGCTCTCCGTCACCTGCCTGTTCACCGGCGGCGGAAGTCTTTTTACTCTTGGACGCTGCAGAAACAACGCTTCCGCCGTCTTCGACGCTGTCTTGGTTTAAAGGTGACCCTTCCGGTTCTGGTGGAGGCTCAAGTCTTATGTCTGGCTGCCCCAAGTCGTAGATAGGCACCTCTGGGATAACACCTTCTTCGTCGTCATTTTCTACACCCTCGTCATTTACTTCCTTGCCGCCCTCCTTCAGACCGGTGTGGGTATTTTCGTCGATAGACTTCATCTTGTTCTTGCTCTTCTTTGTAAATTCTTCCTCTTCTTCGGGAGCGATGGCCTCAGGCAGCGAGTAAATGCAGCCCGCGCCGTCGAGGCATCCGACGGCTAAAACCTTGCCGTCGTTGCTCAAACTCAGGCTCTCGACCGGCGCCTGTGTTTGCCCACAGCAGATGATCTTGCAGCTGTAGCTGTTCCCGCTGTTGCCGCTCCCTGCACCCAACGTTTTCCAGGCTTCGACGACTACCAAGTTAGATACTAGTGGTCCAGTCTCGACGTCGGCAGAGCCCTCGGATTCTACTGTCTCCTCCTTCTTTCCCTTCCCCCCCTTCTCCTTTCCCGGCACCGCCTCTTTCTCAAGGGGGAGGTTAAAGGGTGCAACGAGACCGACCCGGACTCCTCTAACTCCTGCGACCGTAAATCTAGCTGGGCGCGACACATGACTCACGCCGTTGGGGACATTGGTGAAAACAGCCGTCGACCCAAGAACACAGTTGCTCGCCAAGATTGCGTCGTTGGGCTGGAAACTTGAGAGCCTCAAGCTCTCCGTCGTGCCATCAACGCTGGTGGAAACCTTGGGATTGAGAAGAAGCATGTGGCCAGTGCTTGTGCCGACCACACAAATGCCACCCCCCGACGACCACTCACATGCAGTGACAGTCCCAAAGGCGGCGAGGTTTGTCGATGGCGATGCCAGCGCACTTTCCGCAATCTCGTTGACTTTTCTGGCTGGTCCAAGACCGTAGAGCTCCTGGTCTTTGACGTGCAGCTCTTTTAGCCCGGGGTGCCGTCCCCGAAGCTTCTCCCAGACTCCCTCAAAAACTCCGTCGACAAGCTTGGCCACCATTCTGTAGGGCTGAGGGAGATGGTCTTCCCAAGCATGAGGGTCCATTTGGTCCTCGGGTGGTTCTAGTTCCAGCGAAGCGTATAGTTTTTTATATGCAATCTGGGAGCGGAAATTTCCAAAGCGCTTCAGAATTAGCACATCGTCAGTTGTTTGAGATGGGCCTGTTGTGAGATTTAAGTAAGTTGTTTCAGGGTGCTCCTCTTCCTCGGAGTCAGAGTAAGCATGTTGGTTGGGATCGCGGGGCAAATTAAGCGGGAAGTTGAGCGCCCGAAGAATAGCGATTAGCTCTTCCATTTCCATCAAATCCTTGGTGAGATGTCCCTCCCCACCCACTTCCTCGTAAGTCCTCACGGCATTCTCCTCCAGAATGTCATAAAAATGTGTGCCGTCACTTCGGAGCATGAGCACAAAAGAGCGGAGTCGATCCTTCAGGTCTGCCCATGCTGTGGTGGCGGGGTGGATCGGGGGATCATCACTTGTTGTTGACATTTGAGAGAGGGAGTTGGTTACTTCGTTTGATCGGACAAATCGTTATACTGCCCTAAAGGAGGGAATTAAATGTGACTTTATTTAATCTGATTGAAGTGGGCAATGGAAGCTGTACAATGTTTCTGCCTACTGCTAAGCGAATTCGGCTATCGCTGCAGGAAGGATCTTTTTTAAGTGCAATTTTTCTAACTTCTTACAAAAATGCTGGCGAAAAAGTGAAAAATCCTGGTTCTCAAAAACACATTCATATTAGTGACAGAATAGTTAACAACGGCTGCGGTGACGCACACCCCGTCAATTGCTACAAAGCTAAAGGCTACGCGAAATTGTCAAATCTTGAATAGAAAAATGACAGAAAAAAGTAAAGGTACACCCCCCCAGAGGTTGTCCAGCTCTCGAAGCCTTGGTGATGTAGAAGAGTTGAAAGAAGCTGCCCGCGAGTTGCGCGGTTCGATTGAATTCCACCCGCAAGACCAGGCAAAGGGAAAGACGCCAAAATTTCGTGGTTCTGATGCCCAATCTCTTCTTGTGGATCTGGGAAGGGCTTCCAACTTAACTGAAGCAAGTGAGGTCCTTAGTGAGATGGAAGGTCTTGGCGTTATAAGTCCGAGCAAGGGGAGAAAGTCGAAGAACTACCGGTTTGATGATGTGGGCAGTCCGATTCAGGGTGGTGGAATGCGAAAGATTGCGGTGGGGGTAAATGGAAGCAATGGGCAACAGAGGAAAGGTGAAGAGGACACCAAGCTGCAGCAGCAGCAACGACAACGACAACGACAACGACAACGACAACGCAGTCTCCTTCCCTCTTCCTTTACCACTGTCATCATTATTGTGGCAGCCTCCTACCACAAATTCCGTCCTGACCTAGAAGAGTTCAAAAATCTCGCGAAGCAAAATATCGTCAATCTTGCTGCATTTTTGACGATTGCCTCTTCCTTAATAATTCTACTTCGCCGTCATGGAATTTGGAAAGCGACGACACCTGAATCAAATATGCCGTCTGAATCCACAAACTCAACTCCTCCACTGTCCTCGAAATCATGCTCCTCCCCCCCTTCCTCGGAAACAAAAGGGCGCACCCGCACCGGCTCCGGCAGCGAAGTGGAAGTAGACAAGCTCATACCGACCATTAAACCTGAGGACATTATTTCGACCCTCCAAGAGGTAGCAACCCAAGATGTGAATGAATTCAAGTGGATCACGGCCGGTCGGAAGCTGCTCGGTTGTGAGGATGCATTGCAACGTGGCGGAGACTTCATTACGCCCGCTATACGTGAGGGTAGTAACCGTTTTCTGTCTCTTCCCATTATGAAACAGGTCCGCCAAAGATACTCCGAGGGCTATGCATGCATACAGGATATGAACGCGGCAGGAAATGATTGGCGGTTCTACAAAAGGAGCAAGGACGGGGCGGATATCAGTAGCAAGTACGCTGAGGATGGGAGCCTGTGGATTAAAGTTGATGGGCCAGTCAAGTGCAAGCCAGAGAGCTGCGCGGCGATTTGGAGGGAGGGGAATCTTTACAAAAATTGGTTTCCCCATTCACAGTATTCCACGATCTTGCACAGCTACTCCGACACTGACATCGTGTTGCACTTTGGCGGCGCGAATCCTCTTGGTGACAGTGAGGTGATAGTCCGTGCGTGGGGTATCAACCACTTTGAGGAGGGTTTCTTTCTCATCCTTGGCCATAGCGTGTACGAATATAACGGAGAGAATGGGATGACCAAGGTGCACAAGAAAAAAATGATGACCCGTAGGAACCATATTAATGCACTGCAGATAATGGTCGAGCCACTGTCGGAGACTGAGACAAGGGTTTGTATGATTCAGTCAGTCGGTCTCCCCATCCCGCTGCCAAGAGCTTTTCTTGAGTGGCTTTTGGGTCATGTGTTCTGTGACCTGCTCACTGCAATGACAAGAGTTGCACAAGCTAATGAGGAAGAGGGTTCCAAGGTGAGTGAGCGATAGAGAAAGCGCCCACCACCCAACGAGGGTGATATCCGACACGCCTAATTATACTCACAAAAATCGAATGTCTGTGCAGCTCCCACACAGGGCTGAAATCGAGACCAATCCTTTCTACTCAAAGTTTTTTGTTCCTGCGGTCAGGAAGCTGTTCCAAGAACAGAATGTTTGTGAAAATTACCAGAGCTGCTACCCTATTAACGAATGATCAAAATTGTCAACAATATTGAATTTGATTTGGCTGTTTTCAGAGGTCCAAGGACCGTTGAGATCAACATTACAGCTAATTCGAGGGTTATTTGCGCAGTAAACTGACAGTTAAGCTGAATTTTAAAAAGGAGTGAAGCTTGCTGTTTTTGATGAGTATTTGAGTTTGAAGATTTTGATAAAAAATTTCGTACTACACACAACACAACACAACACAAACACTTTTCCAATGGCTTGGACACTTATTATTAAGTTAAAAGACCAAACCACCACTCTACCAAACACACATACCCTCGTCTTCGTCTTCGCCTTTGTCTTTGTCTCTTCTCTGTCGCCCAAAAGTGTGCAGTCAATCGATTTCCCATCATTGATCACTATTGAATTTATTGAATCAGGCAATGACGCAGCAGGAGTTGGTCTTCTTGGCCTGTTTGTAGAACATCTTACTCTGCCGACTGAGATCGTCGCTCCTCTCCACAAGCTGGTCCAGTTTCACTCCCCTCTCCAGCACATTGTCAATGGTCTTGTGGAGTATCTCAGTGGTGTCATCGAGGTCCCTCTGGATCTTGGTGATTTTGTCTGCCGCCGCCGGGTCCTGGAAGCGGGCGAGGTAATCATTGATGGGGGGGAAGGGCACGTTGCTGAAGGATGAGTCAGGTACCACAGTTTTGTAGGTCGGAATGGCAATCGCAAATTCTTCGAGGAGCTGGGAAAGGAGGAGAAAGGCAACTCGGGGGGGATACTTTTGGGTGGATGAGTGGACAGGCGGTTAAAAAAAATGATAGCGTAAACAAAACCAACTCACCTCTAAATCTGTCGTCACACAGCCGCACAACCCATCCGCCCTCTTCCAGCAATGCACTATGTAACCTTCATGCTGCACAGATTGGCGAGCTCCAACATCGGTTCGTGCTACAAAGGTCTTGGAGAAGAATTTGAGCATCTCGGAGATGGAGCCCCGCTGGAAAAAGCCATAGGAGCTGAGGTCTGAGGCGGTGCTGAGGGGCAGGGGGGCAGCCGAACCCATTGCTGGGGAATGGCGCAGGATGGAGATGCCAATGATCTTCACCATCGGGATTTAGGGCTATGAATTCTTCCAACTAGCGCTGCAAAATTAGATGGACGGGTGGGGGACAGGTGGTGAGCAGATGTAAAGAGATAAGTCTTAAATGGTTAAGAAATGTTTGAGTCTTCCAAAACAACGAAGTGGGAATTTTAAGAGAGGAGTGATATTTTGCTTGCACGCCTTCTACTCTCGCTGTAGGGCTGCATACTAGTTTGGTTCGCCCTCCTGGTTTGAAAAATTCAAGTTTTGTATTTATCAAACGTCTACTTGGACATCTTGAAAGCTCGTCCACTTCTCGACATAAATGAGGGCATCTCTCCTTCTCCTATCCCTTCTCTCCTTGAGCGTGGGCCAGATTACGAAGCCGCTGGGAGCATCTCCCGATGCTGCGGCGGAAATGCAACAGCGACAGCAGCAGCAGTACAGCCAGCTTCCTGATGCCGTCGGCAGGCCCGGGGGTGAGCAGAACAGGCTGAAGGTGCTGTTCTGTACGAGCTGAGGCAGTAGGAGGTGCGAACGACGGCCGGAAACTGTTGTGATGGCGATAAGAGTGAAATGTCGTGTAAATTCTCGTGTCCTAGCCGCATTTACGCCTCACTTACTCACAGTACCTCTCACCCCTCACATTTGAATCGTTCGTCACAGAAACTTTGTTGAGCTTAGCAGGTTTCTCCTCTCACAATTTCCCGATTTACAAAACGGGATCGAGGGGGATAACTATCCTCCTCCCGACTGGGCCATAATGCTCTCTCAAGTTACAGGCGTTCTCCAGCTTGTGGGGATGGCTTTTATCCTCTTTGGAGACGGGATTTGGGAAGCCTTGCCTTTTGGCGGGGAGCCAGATTGGTGGAAGGTGAGAGCGATGCTTGCTGACTTGTCTGCAGCGCTCGGTCCTCGTCGAAAGTACTCACTCGAAGGATCTTGGCTTTCTAACTTTTTCTTTTTTCACTGTCACTTTTGCTGCATGCAGCACGTAAAGGACCAGAAGATGCAGGTTTTCATGATGCTCTTTTTGGCCAATTCCCTCGCCAACAGTCAGCTTTCCACGGGTGCATTTGAGATTTACTACAACGATGAAATCGTCTTCAGCAAGCTTGCGGTGGGGAGGATGCCTTCGGGGAGGGAAGTTTTGAATGCCATCAACGAAATCAGGAGTAGGTAGAGGGTGGTTATAAGCGTGGGACAGTCGTCGAATTTTACTTTTTTGGGTTTGATTGTGTTGGGGCAATTATGAGGATAAGGATAGATGTGGACGGGTCAAGCCGTGAACAATTCATATGGCTGTTAATTTGCACAAGGCTTGCATTGCATTACACTCTGCTCACTGTGTAGACACTTCAATGCAAAGCTCGGGGAGAAATAAGCTGATCTAAGCTCTCAGCATTTTCTCGAGCCTTGCTTGATTCGTATTTTATTCGAGTAGCGAAGGGATTTAATGACGCTGCTAATAAGCGGCCGAGAATACCCTTGCTATGATGTCAAGTGTGGGGTGTGTTGTGTGATGTTGGACGATGTTGAAATGTGTCATAATGGTAACAGCGCAAAAAAAAATTTTAGCCCACAACTGATACTAAGGCATCGTTGTAATTCTTTTACATGCAAACACGCCTCAATAATTATCTCCTATCGCTTGCTCCAAAAACCAAAACACTAAGGGAATGAGGAGGTGTCGTCCGCTATCAGAATCTTTTCATGAACGAGTTGGCGACAATTCTCGCCCTAGCGTTCACAGCAATTTTCATACCCGATATCTCCTTGTCAACTTCCTCCATAAAGTGGATGATAAAGTCGATGAGCTTGTGCTTCCACATTTTCTCCAGGTGCGCGTGGGTTATTAGGAATGAGATCGAGTAGCCTTCTGCCGGCTTCCTCCTCATGACTATAAATTGTTCGCTCCTCTGCATCAAAAACCTACGCACAGTATATATGCCGAAAAAGTGCAATGATGAGATTCGTGATGCGCTTTTTTTTTTCATGAGAGGAAGCAAAGAAGCGAACTCACCTGGTAAATTTATGACAAAGGATCTCTTCGATCTCGTCAGCTTGCTTAACGCAAATGCTGACACGCACACTGTTGACACTTGCCTCTATCAAACACCGCTCCATATCAGTCCTGCATATCGTGATGGGATTAAGAAGCAGCTCCTTGGATCCGCGGATTTCAACTTCAGGCTTGTTGTGGCGCTCGACTGTTTGGGAAGGGAAGTTGCGGATACATGCTGCAGCATCGAGGGTAGAGCGCACACAGTTGAGGTAGGGGCGGAGGGTGTTGGACTGCAGGGTGGAGTTAGGGTTAGTGCAAATTAAACAGCGCTAATGTGAAAGCAATCTTCGCGCCGTACTTTCAAAACGTACTATGCTGTCTCGGCGGCACGCCAATTAGCCGTAAAAGCGACACAAAAATGCCACAATCATACTTCCAAAAAGGATCTTCGAGAGAGGGCCTCACCATTGTGTGCGCAAAGTGGTTCAGGTCAAGGGCAAAATGAGAGTGCTGAAGTGACTATCAGTAGTAATCTGATGGCAGTGGGAGGATAAATAAATAATTTAATGGCAAAGTGGACTTGGTGGTCTTTGTCAAATCTTTGCAGATGAATTCCCCGAGGAAAAAGTGAGTGAATATAAGTGAGTGTGTTAGCTCACGGCAAGTTAATACCCTAACCCTAATCCTAGGAAACTATCCCCCCCCGCGCCATGGGGATTTTGCTACTTAAATTCATCCTCCTCTTTTGCCTCTCTGCCTCGGCAACCACATTAAGGGTTAGCTCCCTCGTTGAACTTTTTGAAGCTCTTCGGCCCTCGAGGTCGACCCCTGATGAGCACATCGAGTTGGCCAGAGTTAGGTACGCTTGCGATGACGACGCCTCTGGTTCTACCTCATGCTACGAGTCTATGATGAACAGCAATGATTACCACGAGTATCGTGAGATGGATAACGACATGCTTGTATTTTGGGGTGAAGGTGTGACATTGCAATGTTTTGGGGTGTTTGGCAGCCTCGATAACGTGGATGATGACCATAGCGATATAGACCACGATGTTGGTTCAAGTTGTGTCCTCGATGGTGAATCAAATCGCAGAATTTTGAAAATATATTACATTGAGAATATTCCCAACAACAACAATCTGGATGTCACAACATCAGTAATCCGCTTGATAAGCCTTCACTTCCTTAATGGATACAACAGAATATGGGATGGAGGTTCGATCTGGCTCTCAGATCCTAACGTAGACTTAATTATCACTTCCTGTGTGTTCCAGAACTCTTTTGCAACACGATGGGGCGGAGCTATTTATGTAAAGCGGGCAAAGAGTTTTGAAGTCTTTGGAACTTCATTCATCGATAATAACATAGACGACGGTCATGCATCGGCAGCGGGCCGAGATGTGTTCGTCGAGAACGAGCTGTCTTCCATTTTAATAGGGAAATATCTTTATGGCTGCGGTGATGGCTTCTACGAGAGCAGTGCAAGTGATACTGTGAACAACGAAATCACAAAGCAAGTGCAGTTATCTAATGGCATCGACAATTTGTCCATAGACCAGCCCCCCACAAATTGTCGCCCTTGCAGCGATTTTAAAAATGGGTACTCAACTGGCGAGGCATCAATTGTTGGAACTTGCAGTGTCTGCGTAAAAAACTTATATCCCAACAAATTTTATGATGGCTGCGGGGCTTTCCTTGTGTGCGAAGAGGAGGATGAGTTTTCCGCACCCAATTCGCGGACTTGCACTGAGTGTAACGGAGTTTTGGCACACACAAAGTTCTTTTTATCGATGGCAATGTTAATGTTCACATTTTGGTTTGTGATAACCAAGGGATGCAGGGGAAACAAGTTTAAAATGTTTTTTGTTTTGAACGCCGTCGAGGTCTCTCAATTTGTGTGGATATTGACGCAGTTGAAGTCGTCTGTTTGGGAATATGTCGGGGAGGCGCAGGGAATATTTTTCAGTGTCCCATTTTATGCCTTAAAGTGCCTTTGGGAGATGGATTTTGCCGGGTTTTACATCCTCTACCTGTACGTCGGAATTTGCTTGGGCTTATTTTTCCACCAGTGCTCTGCAAATTTTGTGCCCGAAGGAGTGACACGTGTAATGATGGCCAGACAGAAAGGAGAGGCCAAGTTCAGGCACAGGGTTACAGTAGTAATTTGGTTTGTTCCCACTATTGTCATGAGCATGGCGATGCTCGATTGCAGTCTTGACTCGACCGGCGAGGTCTATCGACTACTGGCAGACCCCACGATAGTCTGCTCAGCAACCAGCGAAGAGGAAGACGATAGCTTGAGCTGGTACACATTTGCTTCAAATTCGAGTTATGTGGTATTATTCGTTGGTCATATTTTCGTCATGACGTTCCTCTTGAAACGAAATGATTCTACAAGGCTGGTCCCTGAGGATAGTGAGGAAGGAATCAAGTTGGAAACGACGTTCTACCACGGCAATAATAACCTTGACTTTGATTTCTGGAAGTACAAGGTTCGCCTGATTTTTGCATGGATTGTATACGCAAACCATGTCGCTGCAATAACGTCGACGACTGCTGCCATCCTGATCATCATCGTGAAAATAATCTATGTGGGAGTGTTTGAGAAGTCGGCACCTCTGGCATTCATTCCGAGGGGGAGCGACATGTCAAAGAATTTGCTCGCCGATATTGAACGGCTGACAAATGCTTTCATCGTCTTTGTGGGATTGTTCTTTGCTATCGGCGATGCAATTGAACATCATGGGTCGGTAGGGGTCAGTATTTTATGCTTCGAGCTAATCTACTTCTCTGCTGGCATCTTTTTCTACAGAAAGTACGTTGGGATGGCAGAGACTTTTGCACCTCCAGTTGTTGCGATAAATGAGACTGGCATCTTCCCAGTGAATGAAGAGGGTGTTGAGTTACATGCTGTTGCACAAGTCGCTCAGGTGGAGATCCAAGCAACGATAGTGGAGATACCGTCAGAGTTAGAGGCAACTTCATGATAGTGGGACGTCGCTCAGGTGGAGATTCAAGCAACGATAGTGGAGATACCGTCAAAGTTAGAGGCAACTTCATGATAGTGGGACATTTCTTACCACATTGATCGGAAACAGAGGAAAGGAGAAAAGTTTCTCTCACTCACATGAACGCGGTAGCAACTCATGCTCATCCTCATCCTCCAAAAATATAAATGATAACGTGAAGTAGAATTATACACACTTTAGTGCAAACGACAAATTCTTGGAAGGATTTTCGAAGTAGTGAAAGTATTTTGATGTTTGAGATTGTTCAGCTGTTGTTTGTTTGTTGTTAACTGAAGTTCAACAAAACTTTGTCCTTGTAAACAAAATACTCATACTTAAGGCTATTTAGGGCGCGCACCCAAATCGTCCTCATCTCTAGCGACAATATTTACTTGCTCATCATCATCTTGACGAACTCCTCGTAGTTGATCTGGCCATCACCATCGATATCAGCCTCGCGGATCATCTCATCGACCTCCTCATCGGTGAGCTTCTCTCCGAGGTTGGTCATGATGTGGCGGAGCTCGGCGGCACTGATGAAGCCATTTCCGTCCTTGTCAAAGACCTTGAAAGCCTCAAGGATCTCCTCCTCGGAGTCAGTGTCCTTCATCTTCCTGGCCATCATGGTGAGGAACTCGGGGAAGTCAATGGTTCCGTTTCCATCGGCATCAACCTCGTTGATCATATCGGTCAACTCGGCCTCAGTGGGGTTCTGTCCAAGGGAGCGCATGACGGTTCCGAGCTCCTTGGTGGTGATGGTACCATCTCCATCCTTGTCGAAGAGACTGAACGCCTCCTTGAACTCAGCAATCTGCTCCTCGGTAAGTTGATCAGCCATTTTAAAGTATTGAAAAAGTCTGGGGTGGACAGGGTGGTTGTGGGCAGGGGAGAAAGCGTCGCGATGAATTATTTCAAGGCAAGGCAGAAGTTGGGTGGGGTGGGGGGGGTTGTTAGTGGGATGGAGTTGTCAATAATTTGGCGAGAGTTTTTTAGTTCATGGGAGGAGTCAAATAGCCCGCAAATTCTTTGACCGGGTACGAAGACATGTTTTGTAACCACAAACGAAGTTAAATACTATCGGGGTCGAAATCACAAGAGCAATCAACAAAAAACACTCCGACCAAAAACAGACCACTCAACTCCACTCGATTGTTGGTCCTCAAAGAGAGTGTTGGAAGTCATCAACGAAAAATAAAACACACAAGCGGCCGCATCCTGCCAAGATCTATCAAGTAAAAGTATTTTAAGGTCGATTCCTGCCCCACTAGGCGTGGGGGGCACCCGCAAACACCGAAGGCAAAAACAGGATAACGGCCACCTCCCTATTGTGGCCTACAAGGCGGTATGAAAACGTGCTCACACCCACCGGGTGTGTATTTCTTCAAACGCATCGACCAGGCATAAGAAAGAGAGCAGAAAGGAGCCAAACACACACACACAGGCACCTGCAAAATCAAAAATTTCAGCCCCATCACCAACGGGTAACTTGGGAGGGGGCTTCTGGATTCTCGCTCGGCGAGGGGTGGTCCATTACGACATAGAACGCGCTGACGGCAACAATTTTTGAAAAGAGCGCTTATTCCTTACCTAATGCAATTTTTGCCGCTCCTTGATTCGGAGCTGCTAGAAACGGGTGTTGATTTTCTCATGATGAGATGATTCACAGAAATCTCTTTTTTTTGTCATTTATCTTCTGAAACAGCCCGTTGTGGTACTTGTTGACCCTGTCCCTGCTTTTTTTTCGTTGAAAAACCTCTAGAATCTCTGAAGACCCCTGCATCCTTGTGCTCAATACAGGAGCTCAATGTCAGCTTGCTGCAACAAAGACTGAGCGATGTTTAATCCGATTTTTCGCGTCGTCGGTCGATTCAACATCTTAAGTCCTGGTGACTTGCGAAAAATCCGAAGAATGCTTTCGAAATTGTGATGAAATAAAGACTTTCTACTGTTCTCGGGCAAAAAAAAGCTCAAGAACCCCTGAAAGCCCGCCATTGGAAGGGGGTATGAGGTGAAAAAACAGTATTATTTACTTGGACGAAAGGAGAAGATGATCAGGTACTTTGTATCTAATGTTGCGCCATTTTATTCATGTTAAAATTAACGGCTACTGTACCAGTTGCTACGTACCAGTAACACAAGAGGGTATCATCACTGACATTCATCAACAAACACTGTCAATCATGTCAATCACGTCAATCATGTCAATTATTTTCCTAGTCAATCACTGTCCTCGTCGGTCACTTCGTTTTCGCTTTTATCCGGCCAGAGTCTCTCAACTGCCCCCATTCCAATGTTCCCAACAATTGACATGAACCTCCGTTTTCTCTGAGGTGGCGATTCCTCCTCGCCCTCCTCCGGCCCTTCGTCCATGTCCCCTTCATCGCTGCTGCTATCCTCGCCGCTCTCGGCAGCCTTCCCATCCAATTGACTGTCTGGAATTTCTATTGGCAAGGGGACAAGGCCTTGCATACAGCCACATTTGCAACCCTCAAGGGTTTTTCTCAGAGCCGCTACCTCCCCCTCCAGCCTCCTCCGGTCCCCCTGTAGGCTCTCCACCAATGCCTTCCAATCGTCCCTTTCTTCGATTCTCCACTTTTTTCCCATCTCTAACTTCATTTGCTCAATGACCATGTTCTTTTCTGAAATGATATCCCTCAGCCCGTCGTTTGTGATGACGCTGGCCTGCAGCTCCTTCTTGAGTGTCAATATCGTCCCCTCTGACTGCTGTCGAACGGCTCCAAGCATAGAGACCAGCTTCTTTATTGTGTGCGTGGACCTAGCAGATTCGCTATCAGGGAGTGGGGAAGAAGGAGCTTGAGGGACAATCTGAATCGAGGGGAGAGGTGAGGGGGGTAGCGGGTAATCCATGTCCCTGCCAGCCGTAGTCCTCGTCTCCTCGACAAGCTGCCCGTTGGGGCTGGAGACAAGGCGACAAGGAGGTAAAACCCCAAGTCAGGAGGACTATGAAGCCCAAAAATCAACAAGAGGGAAGGTTTCTGGTGGAGGACCTTCTGATCAGAGCTGTGGTTCAATTTTGTATTTGCGTATCTCCTCGCGTGCTTACTACAAGTGTTGGTTGCTGCTAATCAAGGGAGTGCTCATCATTTAAGCATGGTGTTGAACATTCTTCCAAAAAAATATTTCAGTTTGCTTTTTGCTACCAACCTTGTACAAAGCCCATACAAAGTCCTCGTTCTCACCTTTTGGTTTCTGTCACTCCTACGGTACCTGCACCAACGCTTGGCGCTAAAATAATCCTCTCTGTCCTTATTTCCTACAAACCTCTTTCAAAAACGTTCCCTAGGTTGGTCTTCTTTCTCGCCAACCTTCCCCTGCCAACTGCCAACTGCCAATTGCCAATTGCCAATTATTTTGCAAATCAGCGATGCCCTCTTCCTTGGCCAAAATGAAAGACTTAGAGCTCGCTACGGGTCGCGAGTCTGTGACAACTTACACTGAGGTGGACGCCCCATTCCTTCAGGCCAAGAAGGCAGCTGCCTCTAAAACCTCCAAGGAGAACATCGAGTGGAAGAAGAATTCCCGCCTCGAGGACCAATCAATCAAGGCGAACAAAGATAAGAAGGACCTTGAGGCGGAACGCGACACAGAAGAGCTCGGGGCGAAGCTGAGAAAAGGAATCCTGGAAGAAAAGAAGAGGCAAAAAAAGGGGGAGGGAGATCGCGATCGCCTCTTTAAAAAAGACGGCAATGAGGCCAAAAAGCTTATGAAGCGGAAACAAGGTGAGCTGGAGTAGTGTTTAACCTCGCTGATTCCCTAAACTTGACAACATCACCTAACAAACATCAACCAACAACATTCCTTTTGAACACACACAACACTGCCAGATGAAATGGAGAAAGCTGAGGTGACCTTGAGGTACTCTACAGAGACAAAATTCAATAAGGATATGTCTGATCGCGCCAGACAGGATCGTGCAGAGCGTCTTCGTCGCAAGAAAGAGGAGCTGGAGGATAACCGTCGAGCAAAGAAAGAGCGAGAGGCCCAAGAGCGCTTGGAAAGGCAGCGCGAAATTGAGGAAAGGAATGAGTTTCGCAAAATGGATGAGGCGCGCAGACTTACCGAGCGGATGGCAAAAAAACAAGAGATCAAGGACAGAGCGGAAATGCTCCGAAACGAAAAGCTCGTGAAAGAGAGGGCGAGGATCGAGAAGAACAGGGAGGATAAGCGTGTTAGAGCGGAGGAGCTCACCAATGAGCGTAAACTTCGTGAGGACCTCAAGAACAAGGAAAAGGTCAAGAAACAAGTTTGGAAAAACTTGGAAAAAATGCCTGAGGGCAAGACAATGATGGAGCTGTGAGTAGACATCGTGTAATTGATTGCCAAAAGTTGCCAGCGAAAGATGGCATTTCTAAATGGCCGAAAACTTTGCAAAAAGAAATGATTGTTTC